>VFQN01000381.1_pt1 | contig 87807 bp, 73 predicted proteins | sample 3512371 | NCBI WGS metagenome assembly VFQN01 (sample SAMN10412370, study PRJNA504923) | tailings metagenome | isolation source: Replicate 2 from Balatoc abandoned mine | place: Philippines: Itogon, Benguet | collected 2017-08-28
GGGCGGAATAAGCGTCGGCGGCAAGACGCTACAGGCCGAGGTCGTAGAGTATGATGACCGATCGAACTCGGAGGAAGCCGTCAAAGCCATCGAACGGCTAGGCACCCAGGACAAGGTCGACTTCATTCTGCCGCCCTGGGGCACTGGTCTCAATCTCGCTGTCGGTCCGACCTTCAACCGCCTCGGCTTTCCGCATCTTGCCGTGACGGCCGCCACTGATCGCGCACCCGAGATGGCCAAGCGCTGGCCGAACAGCTTCTGGTTCCTCGGCCCCTCGAAAGCCGGCGCCGTGGCACTCGCCGAAGTACTGGGCAAGCTCAAGTCGGAAGGCAAGATTGGCGCCAAGGTTGCGATGATCTCGGTCGCCGACGCATTCGGCATCGAGCTTGCGACGGCGGCGCGTGCGTCCTTCAAGGCTGCAGGCTTCGAGCTTGCGCTCGACAAGACCTATCCGATCGGCACGCAGGACATGCAGGCGCTGCTCAAGGACGCTATGGCGACGGGCGCCGATACCTTCGTCGCCTTCAGCTATCCGCCCGACACCATCGGCATCACCGACGCCGCGCGCATCCTCAACTACAATCCCAAGGTCTACTATACGGCGGTTGGCACCGCTTTCCCTGTGTTCAACGGCAAGTTCGGCGCGAGCGCCGAGGGAGTCATGGGCGTCGGCGGCTGGAACGTGGATAGCCCGGCGCTGCAGGCCTACTTCAAGCGCCACACCGAAGTGATCGGCCGCGAGCCCGACCGCTGGGCGAGCCCCGTCACCTATGTCAGCCTTCAGATGCTGCAGCAGGCGATCGAGCGCGTCGGCAAGATCGATCACGCGGCGGTCATCAAGGAACTGCAAACCGGCACCTTCGACACGATCATGGGCAAGATCAAGCTGGCCGACAACATCATGCCGGTCGTGTGGTGGGTCGGGCAGTGGCAGAAGGGCGAGTTCGTCGGGCTGGCGCCGACCAGCTACGAAGGCGCCAAGGCACCGCTGTTTCCGAAGCCCGACTGGGCGAAGTAGGAAACAGCCTTGCTGGAGCCCTGACCGCTTTCGGGGGAGAGTGGTTGGGGCTCCAGCCCTCAAATGGCCGAAACCATGCTGTTTCTCGACATTCTCATCTCGGGCCTGGTGCTCGGCGGCATGTATGCGCTCGTCTCGATGGGGCTGACGCTGCAGTACGGCGTCGCGCGCATCATGAATCTCGCCTACGGCGAGTTCCTCGTCGGCGCCGCGTTCCTTGCCTTCTGGCTCTACACCACACCTGGGATCAGTCCGCTCGCCGGCCTCATTCTCGCGGTGCCGCTCGCGTTCCTCGCCAACTGGGCGATCTATCGCTGGTTGCTGACGCCGCTCGTGCGCCGCGCCAAAAGCCGCGGCCAGCTCGAAGTCGACAGCATCCTCGCGACCTTCGGCCTCCTGTTCATCGTCCAGGGCATCGCGCTCGTCATCTTCGGCGGCCAGTACTACAGCTACGGCTATCTCTCGGTGCCGGTGACAATCCTCGGCATCACGCTGGCGCTCAACAGGGTCCTGGCGTTCGCGTTCGCGGCCCTCATCGGCGTCGGGCTCTACTTCGCGCTGACCCGGACGCGGACCGGCACGGCGATCCGCGCCGTCGCCGTCAATCCAGCGGCCGCGAGCCTGGTCGCGATCGATGTGCGGACAGCCTCGGCGTTCGCGTTCGCGCTTGGCGGCGCGCTCGTCGCCGCGGGCGGCGTTCTGGTCAGCATGTTCCTCACTTTCAATGCGTCGATGGGCGTCGTCTTCACAATGAAGGCGCTGATCGTGGTCATCGTGGGTGGCGTCGGCAACGTGATGGGGGCGCTCCTGGTCGGGCTCGCGCTTGGCGTGATCGAGACCGCTGTCACGCGCCTCGTCGATCCGGGCCTGACGCTCGCTGTTACGTACGCGCTGTTCATGGTCGTGCTTCTGGTCCGTCCGCAGGGCCTGTTCGGGAGCGCGGTCCGATGACGCTCGCTCGAGCCCCGCTGATCGCGCTGGCGATCCTCGCCGCACTGCTGCTCGCAGGCCTGCCGCTGGTGGCCAGCGGCTATGTTCTCTCGCTTGCGATCGGAATGCTCAACTTCACGATTCTGGCGACGGCATGGGCGCTGTTTTGCGGGCCAACGCACTACATTTCCCTGGCCAGCGCCGCCTTCTTCGGCATCGGCGCCTACACGGCAGCTATGATGGCAGAGGCGGTGCCGTGGCCAGTGGTGCTGGTATACGCGACGGTTTCAGGGTTCGCTGTCGCGCTCGTCGTGGGCTTGTCGACGCTCAGGCTCTCGGGCGTGTACTTCGTCATCTTCACCTTTGGTCTCACCGAGCTGATCCGCCAGCTCGTAACGTGGTACGAGGTCAACGTCGCCGGCACTGTCGGCCGCTACATCTTCCTCGGCATGGCGCAGTCGACGATCTATTGGCAACTCCTGGCGCTCGCCGTGGCGGTGCTGGCTGCGGGATGGTTCATCGGCCGCTCGCGTCTGGGGCTCGCCGCGCGGGTCATCGGCGCCGACGAAGTCGTCGCACGCCACAGCGGCATCGACACGACGCGCACGAAGGTTTTTCTGTTTGCTTTCAGCTCGGCGATCATGGCCCTCGCCGGTGCCATCATGGCCCCGCGCTGGACCTATATCGATCCTGCAATCGCCTTCAATCCGATGATCTCGTTCCAGGTCGTCATCATGGCGCTGCTCGGCGGCGCGGGCGCGCTGTTCGGCCCGCTGCTCGGTGCCGTGCCACTCGTCCTGCTATTCGAGGTGCTGCAGGCAAATTTCCCCAACGCCTATTCGATCCTGCTTGGCGCTGCCTTCATTCTGATCGTCTATGGCCTGCCGCGCGGTGTCGTTGGCCTCGTCGAGGATTGGCGGCCAAAGGCGCTGAATTCGCCGGTGGCTTCGCTGCCGGCCCCGGCGGTCCGCGATACCAACGTTCTGACCGTCACAGACCTTCGCAAGTCATTCGGCGGCCTCAAGGCAGTCGATGGAGTGAGCTTCGAGGTGCGGCCCGGCGAGATCGTCGGGCTCGTGGGGCCCAACGGATCAGGCAAGACGACGGTGCTGAACCTGATCTCGGGCGCGCTCCGCCCCAATGATGGTCACATCGCCTACATGGGGCGCGCCATCAGCGGCTCGACGCCGGAAAGGATCGCTCGGCTCGGCATTGCGCGTACGTTCCAGCTCGTGCGCGTGCTACCCTCCATGAGCGTTGCCGAGAACGTCACCCCCGGCTTCTCCTTCCGCGCTCATTCTGTGACCGGAAGTGCCGCGCTTGCCGAGGCACACGCGCTGCTCGCCCGTGTCGGCCTCGATCGTCGCGCCGCGATGCCAGCCGCCGATCTTACCTACATCGACCAGAAGCGGCTGGAGCTTGCGCGTGCGCTGGCATTGGAGCCTAAGCTGCTGCTGCTCGACGAGTGGCTGGCGGGGCTCAATCCAACCGAGCTCGGGGAAGGGATCGACCTCATCCAGTCGCTGCGCGACGACGGTCTCAGCATCATCATGGTCGAGCACGTCATGGATGCGATCCACGCACTATGCGACCGCTGTGTGGTGATGAGCGCCGGTCGCGTGATCGCGCATGGAATGCCGCATCTCGCACTCGCAGAGCCCGAAGTCGTCCGCGCCTATCTCGGAGTGGATGACGATGCTTGAGATCGCCGACCTCTCCGTATCCTACGGCAAGCACGTCGCGCTTGCCGATGTCGCACTGAAGATCGACAAGGGCGAGGTGGTCGTTGTGCTCGGTGCCAACGGGGCCGGCAAGACGACGCTGCTGAAGGCGATCGCCGGGCTGCTACCCGTGGCCAACGGCGCGGCGCTCACCTTTGCCGGGCGCGACCTGACGGCGCTCCAGCCGCACGAGATCGTCGAGGCCGGGATAGCGTTGGTGCCCGAGGGGCGCGGCGTCTTCGCTGAGCTGACGGTGCGCGAGAATCTCCTGCTCGGTGCCTACGCGGCACGGGCGCGCGCAGGCGAACAGCAGATGCTGGCCGACGTGCTGGCCACGTTTCCGCGCTTGTCAGAACGACTGGGGCAAGCCGTTGGCACCATGTCCGGCGGCGAGCAGCAGATGGTGGCGATCGGTCGCGCGCTGATGTCGGCGCCGGAGATTCTGCTGCTGGATGAGCCGTCGCTGGGCTTGTCGCCGCTGTTGACCAAGGAGTTGTTCGCGGCGCTTCGTCGTGTGCGCGCGAGCAACCTCGGCATTCTGCTCGTCGAGCAGAACGTGCGCCCGAGCCTTGCCATCGCGGATCGCGGCTACATCATCGAGAATGGCCGGATCGCGGGCGAAGGACGCGCCAGCGCGCTCGCCGAAGATGCCGCCGTCCAGCACGCGTTTCTTGGCGGCAAGCGCCTTCCAGAAGCGGCGCCGCGGCCTCTCAAGGCCAAGAATATCGCTTCGATCGGCGCGCGCTCCGACGAGCGCACGTCGACGACACCGCTCGCGCAAATAGCTCACCAGTCCAAGCTTCCATCTACACCGCTAGGGAAGGTCCCTCCCATGAACGCGATCAATCTCCTCATCGGCGGCAAGGACCGCCCCGCAAGCCGCGATGCCGTCTACGAGCGCAACAATCCGATCTCAGGCGAGGTCGCGAGCATCGTCGCGGCGGCAACCGTTGATGATGCGCTGAGCGCGGCGGATGCGGCAGCCGCCGCTTTCCCGGCGTGGTCGGCACTTGGGCCCAACGAGCGGCGGGCGCGTCTGAACAAGGCGGCCGACGTCCTGGCATCGAAGGCGCCAGAGTTCACGCGGCTGATGATGGCGGAGACCGGCGCCACGGCGGGCTGGGCAGGCTTCAATGTGCATCTCGCGTCCGGCATGTTGCGCGAGGCAGCGGCGATGACGACGCAGATCACGGGCGAGATCATCCCGTCCGACAAGCCCAACAATCTCGCCATGGCCTTCCGTGAGCCGGTCGGCGTGGTCCTCGGCATCGCGCCATGGAATGCACCGGTGATCCTCGGTGTTCGTGCACTCGCGATGCCGCTCGCGTGTGGCAACACCGTTGTCCTCAAGGCCTCCGAGGTCAGCCCCGGCGTGCATCGCCTGATCGGCGAGTGCCTCGCCGAAGCGGGCCTCGGCGACGGCGTCGTCAATGTCGTGACCAACGCACCCGAGGATGCGCAGGCAATCGTCGAGGCGTTGATCGGGCATACGGCGGTGCGGCGCGTGAATTTTACCGGCTCGACACGCGTTGGCCGCGTGATCGCGCAGATCGCGGCCAAGCATCTCAAGCGCACCCTGCTCGAACTCGGCGGCAAGGCGCCGCTCGTCATCCTCGATGACGCGGACCTCGACGAAGCGGTGAAGGCCGCCGCATTCGGCGCCTATATGAACCAGGGCCAGATCTGCATGTCGACGGAGCGGATCGTTATCGACGAGAAGGTCGCCGATGCCTTCGTCGAGAAGTTTGCAGTCAAGGCGCGCTCGCTTCCGTCGGGCGATCCACGCAAAGGCGAGGTCGTGCTCGGTTCCGTCGTAGCGCCGCAAGCGGCGGATCGCGTCAATGCCCTGGTCGCGGACAGCATCGCCAAGGGCGCCAAGCTCGTGTGCGGTGGCGTGATGCCGGGAACAATCCTGCCCGCAACGATTGTCGATCACGTGACGCCGAACATGCGCATCTACGGCGAGGAAAGCTTCGGGCCGGTGGTGACGGTCGTTCGTGTCGGCAATACGGAGGAAGCGATCCGCGTCGCCAACGACACGGAGTACGGGCTGTCCGCCGCTGTGTTCGGCAGGGACATCTCGCGTGCCCTATCGGTTGCACGCCGCATCGAGAGCGGTATCTGCCACATCAACGCGCCGACCGTGCACGATGAACCGCAGATGCCATTCGGCGGCATGAAGGCCTCCGGCTATGGGCGCTTCGGGGGAAAAGCCGCGATCGATGAATTCACGGAGCTGAGATGGGTCACGATCCAGACCGGCCCGCGGCCCTATCCGTTTTGAGGTAAATGCCTCTTTGTTCCGGTTCGCCTACCCCCGGCGGCGCGGCGCTGCAGGCTCCGGCGTGGCGATCCGCCGGAGATTGGCCTTCCGTTCAGCGCTTAGCTCCCGTGCCCAAAATCTCCTCCAGATGCGGCGGCAGATTGTGATGCGGCACGTGTGTGAGGTCTTTCGCGAGCTCGGCCGTAATCATTGCATGAAGCGGCTCGGAAAGCGCTTGGCGCAAGTCTCCAAGGGTTGGCGGCGGCGCTACGATAGCTAGGTGTTCGAACCTTCGTTCCTTGAGAGCTACGTCGAGTTTGTCTGCAACATGGCGGGCGAGACTTCGTTTCAGCTCCCGATGGGGATCGGTTCGACTCACCATGGAATGACGCGTGGGATTGGATGATTCAAAGCTGCGCCCTGGCCGATCATCCTGAATGTCACGATTGGCCGGTAGCTCCACTTCGATGGACATGTCGTCTATGGGGACGAACTCGCTATTTGGGCCGCGGCTCTCGAGAACCTTGGCTCGGCGTCCGTCCGCGATCAGGATCCAAGTTCGCTCGGGCTTCATTTCATTGCTCCAAGAATTTTGAGTGAGCCCACACTGTGAGATATTCTCACGGGAGCGTGAGGGGAGATTCCCGCCATTGAACACCGAATCTCTTCCGGCGTCCTCTATCGTGACGGTTATTGACACCTCCCATCGCAGGCGCCTTCAAAATACCTCCCGCGATACCAAGCGGCCGTCTTTGATCGCAATCAAGAGGAAGTGGAAACTGGGTGCTGCACTATGCAAACCTCCGGAGATCGCATAGCAATAGCGAAAACGTTTCGGTTACGTTCTTTCCTGCTGGGTCGCCAACTGCCGCCGGCCTGATGCCAGATCTCGGCTTCGCCGTTCCCAGCGCCTCCGCTGGGAGCGGCCATCCCCGTCGGCGACTCTTGCACCACCGTTCGCCGTGGTGCTAATGGCCGCCAGGGGATGCTGCGCTCGTGCGCATCGATCCACTCCAAACGAAGCAGAGCAAGCATGATCCAGCGTGTTCTCGTGACCGGTTCTGCCGGGCGCATCGGGCGATCTGCGGTCGCGGCGATTGCCGCGCGCGGCCACACCGTCGTCGGGCTGGACATCCGGCCATCGCCCGGTCTGCCGCGGGCGCAAGTGTTCGTCGCGTCACTGCTCGAGCAGGACAAACTTTCGGCTGCAATGGCGGGAGCTGATTGCCTCGTGCATCTCGGCGCGACGCCGGATGATGCCATTTATCCGCGTCCCGCCTCGCCTCGGGACGTCGACAACTTCGAGGACGAGCTCGTTCCGAACAATATCGTCGGCGCCTATCGGGTCATGGAGGCTGCGCGCAAGGCTGGCGTAAAAAAGCTCGTGCTGGCCAGTAGCGGACAGGTGATCGTCGGCCACCGCAAGGCCGGGAACATCCCGGTCGACGCGGCGGCGCCGTACGCGCCCCGCTATCTCTACGCCTGCACCAAGGTGTTTCTGGAACAACTCGGCCAAGTCTATGCTGCGCATCACGGCATGAAGGTTATCGCAGTGCGGCTCGGTTGGTGCCCGCGCAACGCTGGCCAGGTGGCGGAGCTGACCACCAATCCCGACGATCAGGATGTGTATCTGAGCCCATCCGATGCCGGCCGCTTCTTCGCGTGCGCAGTCGACGCGGCACTCGATCGCCTGCCGCCATTTGCGCCCGTCTATGTCACGAGCAGGCCACTCGCCCGCGAGCGCTATGATCTCGGTCCCGCCCGCGACTTGGTCGGCTACGAACCTCAGGACAGTTGGCCCACTGACGCCGCCGCGTTTTGAGCCTGACGGGAGTTCCGGCAGTGATTGTGACTCTGTTCTGGATCACCATACTCCACCGCGACGTAGCTTCGGGCTCGAATTCTTGTGCACAGCGCCGAAGCCACCCGATTGCATCGATCTGACGACTGGGACGCCCACAAGGTTCCTCGCTATTTCGCTCAGCGGCGATGAATTCGCCGCCGAACGTGTGCGGGTGGCGAAATCGTGCATCCGATGTCGATCTTCTCGGCTATCGCCTGCCGCCCTCAGCGAGGGCGGTGATTGCCGATGTGCCGCACTACTGTATGCGATAGACGACGGGGCAATTGACGATGAAGCCGGCCGAACCAAACGGCTTTCCATCCGGTCCGGACAGGTAGCCCGTCTTTACCAGGCCGAGTATCGCGTGCTCGTCGGTTTGACGCGACCGGGCTCCCAGGGTGACGGCCTTCGGTGTCCAGACCGCGGGATTGATGTCCCACAGCGGGCTGTAGCGATGGGAGACGGTGGGAATGCTGCCCATCACGTTGAGCGGCGCGCGTCCGTCGGAAAGCGCACTATTCAGGCCTTGCCGAAATGGATTGTCGACGCCGGTGTGTCCGTTGACGAACGCGTAGATCCGCTCCAGCGGACTGAACGCATTCGTATCGGGGCCGACCTTGATGTCGCCAAGCGCCGGCGCGTACGTTGATGCCTCGAGAGCCGCGGGCACCGGATTGTTGGCCTCTGTCGAAGTGTAGAGCACGGGACGACCGGCGCTGTAGCCGGTGGCGAGTTGGAGCGTGACCTTCCCGGCTTCAGGGCAAATCGAAACGACCCGATCGTGCACGATGCGGTGATCGGGATTGCCTTTGCAGAAGGCATTGAGCGTCGATGCGGGCACATCGAAAGCGAGAACAGGTGCATTGTAGATGTGACCGCCAGCGTTCTCGATCTTGACCAGTGGAGAGTAATTGGCGTCGCCGACCGATCCGGGTTCTGCCACCTTGGGCGGGAAGAAGTTAGGTGCGATTCCGGGAACGACCTTGCGCTCGGGGCGGAAGTCCACCTTGCCGGCGTCGAACACCAGCGTGTGCCCGCTGTCGAGGTGCGCGGAACGTACGGATTTCCCGACATTCGCGAACGTCAGTTTCGGCGCGTAGTTGATGCCGAGTGCGTCGGCCTGCCCTTTGTCGTCGCTGTCCAGAAGAACATACCAAACCGACTCGCCCGATTTCATTCTGCCAAGATGCAGCGGAACGGTCACGGTGCCCGCAGCGAGATCCACTGTACCACTCGAGAGGAGATTGAGCGGCCCGCGCTGGCTGACGTCCATGCCTGCAGGGACCGGCTCAGCGGCTACAAGGGGAATGTCGGCGGCTATGCTGGCCGGCGCCTGTTGACTGCCGAGCGCCTCCAGCGCGTGGGCCGGCGGAGACATTCCTATCGCGAGCACGGGAAGCAACGTCAGCAATCCGGTGCGCATCATTTCATTGTGTCGAGACATCTGTGTCGCTCCTGATTTGGCGGCTCATTCTCATCGTTATGCCGTTAGCACCATGGAGCGACGGCAATGCAGAACGCCAATACCGCCCGGCTATCGATGCGATAGCGAGCCCATATTGGACCGTCGCGTACCGCTCCCGCACAACAGTGGTCGACGCCATTCGCAGATGATGATCATCGAGATCATTTCGCGATGTGGGTGCAGTCCCGAGAGGCCCGGTGGCGCCTCACACTCAAAAAGAGAGGTTTCCGATCATGAAGACCCTTTCCTCCTTTGGCCGCGTTGCATTCATCGCAGCGGCCCTCGCTCTCGGCGCCGCGACGGCTCATGCCGAAGCTTTCGATTCCCGAAAGTTCTTCGACAAGCTAGCGACCGAAGGCGCCAGCATGCCGACGGGCTTCGACGGGAAGAAGTTCTTCGACAAGCTCGCCGCCGAGGGCGCTTCCGACAAGCGGCCCCTCGATGCCAAGGCGTTCTTCGACAAACTCGCTGCCGAGGGCGCCAGCATGCCGTCTGGCTTCGATGCCAGGAAGTTCTTCGACAAGCTGCGGTTAGAAGGTGCGTCCTCGATGCCGCCTATGGTGGCCACGAAGAACTAGTCTCGCACGCTCCTCAGCTCATCCAAGCAGCGCGTGATGAACGGGCCCGGTCTGCCTCGGCGGCCCGGGCCCAGCTCATTGTGTGCTGGCCTGGCACGATCCAGTGCTCAAGACAAACGTGGAGGGTGAAATGTTGCGGTTTAGCAGGCTGATACTCGCTCTCGCCATGGCGGGTGCGCTTTCCGGTGAGGCCATTGCGCAGCAATTGGTCATGATGCCTCAATCCGGGCGGGCACAGGCCGTGCCATCGCTGGCGCCGATGCTGGAGCGCGTGCTGCCCGGCGTCGTCAGTATTCTCGTGACCGGCAAGCGCATCCGCCCCACGGTCATCGGCGAGAACTCGGAGGCTGTAGAGGCTGCAGCGGAACCTTTTAGGAGTGGTGGCTCGGGCGTGATCGTCGATGCCGATCGAGGCATCATTCTCACCAACTATCATGTGATCGTCGATGCCCAACAGATCGAGATTTCACTCTCCGACGGCAGGATGGGGACAGCACAACTGATCGGCAGCGATGTCGCGACGGATGTCGCCGTCATTCGCACCGATCTCCGCGATCTCGCAAGTTTACCGTACGGAGATTCCGACCTTCTCCGCGTGGGGGATTTCATCTCCGCCGTCGGCAGCCCATTCGGTCTCGACGGAAGTGCCTCTCTGGGCATCGTCAGCGCATTGATGCGGACGGATGTCGGGTACGGCATTTTCGAGGACTTCATCCAGGTCGATGCCGCTGTGAACCCTGGCAATTCGGGAGGCGCGCTGGTCGATCTCGAGGGCCGCCTCGTCGGCATCAACACGGCGACCGGCAGCGCGAAGCTGCGCACGCAGGGCATTTCCTTCGCGATCCCGATCAACCTGGCGCGCGCGGTCGCCAGCGAGCTGGAACGGAAAGGCACCTTCAAGCGCGGTGCCCTGGGCTTCCTTACGGAGAACATCGGCTTCGAGATGGCCCGCGCCATGAATTTGTCGCTGACGCGCGGCGCGGCCGTCGTCGCGGTATTGCCTGGGTCGCCGGCTGCCAGCTTCGGCGTGAAGAAGGGCGATGTGATCGTCGCGATCGACGGCAAGCCAATTAGAAGTCACGGTGACTATGTGGCGCGCGTTGGCACGACGCCGATCGGGAAGACGATGACAGTCAGTCTCGTAGGTGCCGGTGGGCGCAGGGACCTGTCGATGGCGGTGAGCGATATAGTAGTCCCGCCCACACCTGTGACCGCGCCGTCGGAGCTCTCGTCCCTGAAGGGTCTGACACTTGGCGCGATGCTGCCCGGGTTCAAGGCATTCGGGACCGTGCAGGGCGCCCGCGTGCTGGCGGTGGAAGGCATGGCCGCGCGGATCGGCCTCAAGACCGACGACGTCGTGGCCAAGGTTGATACGGCCATCGTACGACATCCGTCCGATGTCTTCGATGCCGCATCGTCCAAGATGGGACGCTACCGCCTCGAGGTCTTCCGCGACGGCCGAACATTCTGGATCTGGTTGGAAGGCTAGTCACGCGCGAGTTCGAAGCGCAGAAATTCACATCGACCACAATCGCTTGCATGGCGCCTGCCAGACCCCGGCCATCGGGGTATCTGGGGGCGCCAAATTCTTTCTTCTCTCCGCTCGTTGACGGAGCGCCGCGGACTATAGGGAGCGGCTATCGACTTTGTAGACGATCGGTATTTCAGCGTTGCCCAGCGTCCTCTCAAGATCGGCCTGCCCAGCACACAACGCCTGGGTGATCCGATCTACAGGAGAAGCATCATGAGAAACCCGATCCCCCATTTGCTACTCGCTTCGAGCCTTGCTGCCATCATCGGTCTAGCCATGACCGGCTATTCGTTCGCCGGTCAGTGCCCGACCGACAAGATCACGACCTCGGGCCAAGTGGCCGGCCCCCCCAAGCATACCGGCGTCACCGACAAGGTGCTGACAATGATCCCGCTGACTCAAGAGAAGGTTGCGCTCAAGGAGCACGCGCTGCGACTGCGCCGCCTCGTCGTCCAGCCGGGCGGCATAGTGGCCTGGCACAGTCATGCCGATCGGCCCGCCATCATCTACGTCGTTTCGGGCTCCATCACGGAGTACACGACGCACTGCCGCGTCCCGGTCGTCCATCGCGCGGGCGAGACTTCGACGGAGGCGGGAGGGCTGTCCCACTGGTGGAAGAACCACACGCGCCGACCCGTTGTCCTGCTCTCGGCGGACCTCCTCCACGACATGCAAGATCACAACATGTGACGCGCAACCCATTGGGAAGCACGCGTTGAGAGTCCAGCCTGCTTCCCAATTCATCGGCCGCAATGTGAGTGCACGCCCATGATCCCGATTTCAGCCGATAGCTTGCCAACCCGTGGGATTGCGTCGATCGACCGTCGCTCGCCGCACGAGGCCACTGTTGCAATTCTGGCCTTCCTGACCGTCGTCGATCTATTTGCGACCCAGGCGATATTGCCCGCGCTGACGAAGCACTACGGCGTCAGCGCCGCAGCGATGGGCACAGCAGTCAACGCCTCCACCCTGGGAATGGCATTTGCTAGCCTGGTCTTCGCTCACTACAGCGCCTCGATCGACAGGCGATATGGCGTCGCGCTACCGCTTGCGATCCTGGCCATCCCAACCGCGCTGCTGGCTTGGGCGCCGAACCTGCCCTCATTCGCGGCTTTGCGCTTTGTCCAGGGCCTATGTATGGCTGGCGCTTTCACGCTTACTCTGGCGCATCTTGCCGAAGTCAAAAGCGGCACGAGAACCGCGTCGGCCTTTGCGGCCTACATCACCGGCAATGTCGCGGGTAATCTGTTCGGCCGCCTCATGTCGGCATCGCTTGTCGATACCGTCGGCCTGTGCAACAGCTTTCAGGCGTTCGCCGTCCTGAACGTCGCCGGCGCGCTTCTTGCGTGGCTCGTAATCATCCCGAGCCGGCCGACGACGTCCATCAAGCCGACATCTGGTATGATCGACGCGCTGGCACCGGTGAGGGATGAGCGACTACGTGCCAGCTTCGCGATCGGATCGTGCATCCTTTTCGCTTTCGTGGGCACTTTCACTTACGTCAACTTTGTTCTGGTCGGCGCGCCCCTTTCGCTGGGCATGATGTCGGTCGGTCTCGTCTATTTCGTCTTTCTACCGTCGATCGTCACGACTCCATTGGCGGGCCGGATTGCAGAGCGGATCGGCACGCGAGAAACCATCCTGGCGGGCCTTGGTCTGGCGCTCATCGGCCTTGTGGGTGTGCAGACACCAAGCCTGGCGGCAGTGCTCGCCGGCCTCACGCTCGTCGGCGTTGGCACTTTCCTCGCGCAGGCGGCGACGACCGGCTATGTCGCAAGGGTCGCGCGACAGGCGGATGTCGACCCGGCAGCGGCAAGCGGACTCTATCTGGCAGCTTATTTTCTCGGCGGTCTCGTCGGGAGCGTCGTGCTTGGTTTCGTCTTCGATCGATGGGGTTGGAGTGCGACAGTCGCGGGAATAGCCATGGCCTTGATGCTCGCGAGCCTTCTTGCGTGGCAATTGCGCGATCCGAATTGATCCATTGACGTGAAGGCTGCCACGCAGGGAAGATTGTTTGTCGAGCCTTTCCCGCCTTGGTATCCTCAAGCCAATCCACTGCCTGAGCGCCAATTGCGCGAACGAAGATGCGGCTCCGCGGAGAGGTGTGCGATGGAAATGCACCAAGTGCGCTATTTCCTTGCCGTAGCGCGCACCCTCAATTTCACTCGGGCGGCCGAGGAATGCAATGTCGCGCAACCGTCGCTGACGCGCGCCATCAAGCTGCTCGAAGACGAACTCGGTGGAGATCTGTTCAGACGCGAGCGGAGCCTCTCACACCTGACCGATCTCGGCACGCGCATGCTGCCGCTCCTGCAGCAGTGCTACGAGAGCGCGGTCACCGCGAAAACACTCGCCAAGGATGTAAAGAGCGGAAAGGTCGCCGCGCTTTGCCTGGCCCTCTCGCGCACCATCGGCATGGAACTCGTCGTCTCTCATCTGACCGAGCTCTCACGGACCATCCCGGGTCTCGAACTCAGGATTGTGCGTGGCACCGCGTCCGAGATCGGCGAGGCTCTCAAGAGGGGTGATGTCGAGATCGCGCTGGCAGGAGACCTCGGTCCGCTCTGGGAGCGCCTCGATGCGTGGGCGCTTTTCACCGAGTGCTTCAGCCTCGCGGTTCCCAAGGGGCACCGCCTCGCCGGAAAAAACGGTGTCGTCGAGCTGTCGGAGCTCAATGGCGAGCGGCTCCTGGTGCGAAGCCATTGCGAGCAGGCGGAGGAGCTGAGCACGCAGCTGCGGGCGAGAGGCGTATCGCCTCGCACGCTGCATCGGGTTTGCAGTGAGACCGATCTTGCTGGATTGCTCGCCGCAGGACTCGGCGTCACCATCGCACCCAACAGCGCATCCCTACCGGATGCAGCACGGCGTCTCGAATTGGCCGAGCTTCCACTGACGCGCACGGTATCGGCTTACAGCGTCGCCGGACGTCCGCGCTCGACAGCGGCATCCATGCTTCTGAACTTGCTGAGGGCCGCCGATTGGTCACGACTGGCGATTCGAACCGGTGCCAATGCCCCATCCCGCGTGTAGTGCATCGGTTCGCTGGCGGAAGACGCCGCAAGCCGATTCGCCCGTGCTCAACGCCCCTGCCCCGCCTGGAGTGCTCGGATATGCGAGACGGCTTGTTCGGCAGAGGCACGCACGCGATAGTCTGGATCGACATGGCGCATGACGATCACGCCATTGCGGTCGAGAACGAATGTGGCCGGTATGGGCAGCAGCCAGGCGTTGTTGCCTTGGTAGGTTGCAAGATCGCGTCCACGACGCGTCATGAAATCGCGCATCTCGTCGTCGATCGGAATGGTCAGTCCGATCGACATCGCATAGCCATTGTCCATGTCCGAGAGGATCGGGAAATTGGCCTGGGCGCGCCACTTGAGAAGTCGGGAGTACGTGCTGTTCTCTGGCGAAATGACGACGATGCTGCCCCCCAAGTCCCGAACCTCCACCTGGATGCGCGCCAGGGCCTCAGTCGAGATCTGACAGTAGGGGCACCAGTGTCCTCGTCGAAAGGCAACGACGACTGGACCCGTCGCAAGGAGATCCTCCAGCGAAACGAAGTGGCCGGTCTCGTCCGGTAGCATGAAGGGAGGCAGCGGTTCGCCCAATTGCGGCGCGTCACCGCCGGCCTGCACATGCGCAAGGCGCGATATGAGGCGGTCAGCAGCCTCCGCAAACGGCTGGTTCAACTCGCGCAGCGTCGATGCGTACTGCTCCAGGCGCGTGGCCAGGGGCGACTCATCGACCATCAGCCTGGCTAGCGCCTGATCCAAGGCCTCAGCTACGGCACGTGTGGTCATCGCCTCGCTCCTGTGCATTCCCGGCGGCCTGAGCACCGTTCGGCCACTCGTCGCATTCCGTCAGTCAGGCATACCGCAGTTCTTCCGCTGACGACCATAGAAGTTCTCTATCGAATAGAGATCCACATGGCATTTCAAACGACGTGCTAGCAGGCGCACCTTCACCTCATCACCGCGGCATCCCGCGGCTGATGTCGAGAGAAGGGATGCGTCATGAGCACAACAAAACAACTCGCTGCAGATACCCATTCCCGACCCGGGTGCGGCCTGAGCGGCAAGACGGCGATCATTACCGGTTCGACAAGCGGCATAGGTCTCGGCATTGCGCGCAGTCTGGCGCGCGCCGGCATGAATATCGTTCTCAACGGCTTCGGCACGCCCGACGAGATCAAGGCCGCGCGTTCGGAGCTCCCGCTCGCCCGTGGCAGCGAAGCCATCCACCACCCCGCCGACATGTCCAAGGCGGACGAGATCGGGGCATTGGTCGAGCGAGCGCGCAGCGCATTCGGGCCGATAGAGGTGCTCGTCAACAACGCAGGCATTCAGCACGTCGAGGCGATCGAGACATTTCCGCCAGAGCGGTGGAACACGATCATCGCGATCAATCTGACCGCCGCATTCCACACCACACGCGCCGTCGTTCCCGACATGAAAGCCCGCCGCTGGGGGCGAATCATCAACGTCGCCTCCGCGCACGCCTTGGTCGCATCACCCTTCAAGTCCGCCTACGTCGCGGCAAAGCATGGCCTGCTCGGCCTCACCAAGTCAGTCGCGCTGGAAACCGCGGAACACGGCATCACGGTCAATGCGATCTGCCCCGGATATGTGCTGACGCCTCTGGTGCAGAAGCAGATCCCGCAGACGGCGCGGGCGCGAGGGCTGACGGAGGATCAGGTCGTTCGCGAGGTCATCCTGAAAGCCCAACCGACACGTCGCTTCGTGACGACAGAGGAGCTCGGCGGGATGGCCGTATTCCTCTGCTCCGAGGCGGCGGCTTCGATTACCGGTGCGGCGCTGCCCGTCGAGGGCGGCTGGACGGCTCAATGATGTGAGCGGAGTGAGAGACCATGAACGATGTAGCTCCTGACTCTGAGTTCCGGACCAGCGCTGCAACCCATGACGCCGGAAGGATCGTGCTGGTGCTGCAGGGAGGTGGAGCACTGGGCGCGTATCAGGCTGGCGTATATCACGCGATGCATGATGCGGGCATCGAGCCCGATTGGGTGATCGGCACATCGATCGGTGCGATCAACGCAAGCCTCATTTGCGGCAACCAACGGGCCGACAGGCTGACGGCACTTCACGAGTTCTGGCATCGCGTCGCGCTCAAGGGGCAATGGCCATCGTGGCCTGTCTATCCACCGCTGTCGCAGGTCCTCAACTACTGGTCCATCCTGCATAGTGGCTTGCAGAGCTTCTTCGATCCCAATCCACTGGCATTCTGCGGCCCGCACGTGGAGCTTGGGGCGGAGCGCGCCGGCTACTACTCGACGCAGCCGTTGCAGCGAACGCTCTCGGATCTCGTGGATTTCGACCTGATCAATCGTGGGAAGATGCGGCTGACGGTCGGCGCGGCCCATGTGCGAACGAGCCAGATGCACTACTTCGACAGCGAGGCCGCTAAGCTGGATGTGCGGCACATCATGGCATCTGGTGCGTTGCCGCCGGCGTTTCCCGCCGTGCGGATCGATGGCGAGCTCTATTGGGACGGCGGCATTCTGTCCAATACGCCGGCCGAGATCGTCTTCGACGAGTACCCGCGGCACAGCTCGCTCATCTTCGCTGTTCACATGTGGAATCCCATCGGACCGGAGCCGCGGACAATCTGGGAGGTGATGCACCGGCACAAGGACATCCAGTACTCGAGCCGCATCGCCAGCCACATCATCCGCCAGAAGCAGCTGCATCGGATGCGCCACATCATCGAAGAGCTCGCGAGCCACGTCCCCGAAGCCGAACGCCAGAGCAAGCGGATTCAGGACATGCTGGCTTTGGGCTGCGATACGCGGATGCACATCGTTCGTCTGCTCGCGCCAAGTCTCGAGCACGAGGATCAGACCAAGGACGTCGACTTCAGCAAAGCTGGCATTCGAGCCCGGTGGCGCGCGGGTTATGAGAATGCGCAGCTCGCGATCAAGCAGGCTCCTTGGAGAGGCGAGCTCGACGAAATGGAAGGTGTACTGCTGCACGAGTTCGTAGGCGCGCAAGATGCCCGGCTGACGGTCGCTCCGCCAGTGAAGTCATTGTCGGATGATCGCGCTCCGGCGACGGCCCACGGAGCTTGAAGAGGCAGTTGGCATCGCGCCGATCGGCTCGACGACGGTGAGGTCCAGTCGTGCGCCCTGCAACGGGCGTGCGCTGGCGCCACCGTGCGTTCGGATTTCCGCCCACCCCCTCCTCGCCGTCTTCGTCCAGCGTCGGGCGTGTGCGCTGCGATCGCCAAACGGATCGCATCGCTATCGCGTCGGCGTATGGCGGCCTTGCGTGCGCCATTGTTGACATCAGTGAACAATGTCGCCGATATATAATACTAAATAACTATAACGTATGGGAGGAAGCCAATGTCTAACAAGGCAAGTAAAGGCACACGTGCGTCCGGAGATGGCTCCGGCGTGCCGAGCCGGCGAGACTATCTGAAGGCAGCAACCGTGGGCGTCGCGGGTGCAGCTGCGATCGCCATGCCTACGATCGCCAAGGCGCAGAACAAGACCTGGAAGCTCAAGCTTCAGAGCAACTGGACCGGCATCGGCATCGAATCCCAGGATCGTGCCGCCAAGCTTTTCGTCGATCGCGTCAAAACGCTCTCTAACGGCCGCATCGAGGTTACGAACTTTAATGCCGAGGTGCTGCTCGGTATCGGCGAGACATTCCGTGGTGTCGGCTCCGGCGTCGCCGATCTTGCGATCACCTCGTCCGTTTACCATCGCGGCATCGTGCCGATCGGCGAGTACCTCTGGGCGGTGCCGTTCTTCCCATTCACGAACGTTGAGTTCTACGAGTACGTCTACCAGTTCATGGGCATCAAGGAGCTGTGGCGCGAGGCCTACAAGCCCCACAACGTCATGCACCTGAGCTACGAGTGCTCGGACGAGTGGGGAACCATGGTGTCCACTCGCCCGATTTCGAAATACTCCGACTTCAAGGGCATGAAGGTGCGCGCTTTCGGCATCTGGGCCGATTGGCTCGTGCACAACGGTGCGTCAATCGTCACGGTGCCGGGCGGTGAGGTCTACACAGCGATCCAGACCAAGATCCTGGATGCGGCGGCTTTCGGCTCGCCAGACGCTTGGGCGGGCATGAAGCTGCACGAGGTCTGCAAGTACTTCATCAATCCCTCCGTCGTGCCCTACGATGTCTGCGAACTCATCATGAACCTGAAGACCTTCAACGAAATGCCTCCGGATCTTCAGGAAGTGATGCTGTCCGCGACGCGCGTGCACAACCTCGACCTTTCGGCGCTCACGATTCCCACGGACGCGCGCGGCCGCAAGACTCTCGCGGCCGGTGGCATGCAGACGATGATGATGCCGGATGAGGAGCTTTCCAAAGCCGCCGACTGGTGCTGGAACCGCTTCTTGAGCCTGAAGGGCAAGGTGCCTCACATCGAGAAGATGATCGAGATCTACACCGAGGCCAAAGAGCTTCACAAAGCCTACTACGGGCCGAAGCGGTTGCCCGCCTAGGTTCCGTTTCGAAGCGTCAAACGTCTGCAGTTGACTTCGTAGCAGTGTCGACGACGCACCGGGAATGGTGCGTCGTCTCCTATAGATCTGCGCTGGCATGATGCGATTGCTCGCCTTCGTCTGTGCCGGCCTGTAGATCCAGAAGTGGGGGAGACGGTGAAGGTTATCGAAAGCTATCTACGCTTTACGGACTGGCTGAATGCAAAATTCGCCTGGATCGTGGCGTTCATGATCGTCCCGATGCTCTTCATCATGATCTGGGAGATCGTGATGAGGTACTTCTTCAACTCACCGTCTCAGTGGGCCTACGAGATTTCGCTCTTCCTCTACGGCGCCTACATCGTGCTCGGCGGGGCCTATACGCATCTCGCGGGCGGCCACGTAAACGTCGACATCATCTGGGGTAAGCTCTCTCTGAGGGGACGCGCGATACTCGACGTCCTCACCAGCGGCTTCGCGTTCCTCTTCCTCGGCGTGCTGTTCTGGGTCTCACTGCAGATCACGATCAATTCGTGGCAGATCGGCGAGACGACTATGTCTCACTGGAAGCCCATCTACTACCCGCTGCGCACCACGCTGCCGGTCGGATGCTTCCTGTTCTTGATGCAGGTTGTCGCCAAACTCATCCGCGACATCCTGATCGTCATCAAGGGTGTGGAGGTCTTCCCCATCCGGGAGCAGCTCCAGTAACCGCCCGAGTTCCCACCGCTGTCGACGGCTCCGTGCAGCCGTGACTGTACCGCCGGTCGCTGCGCGACACCGATAAGGCCTCCAGGAGTACATGCATGCTCGCCCTTGGCCCAGAATGGCTGACGATCATATTGTTCGGCAGCCTTGTCTTTCTCCTGCTTCTCGGCCTGCAGCTTGTTTTTGCGATCGGCGGAGTCGCGACGCTGTTCATCATTCTCCTGTGGGGGCCGCACGCACTGCCGATCCTCGCAAATCGAACATACATGGCCATGGACATGTTCCTGCTCGTGGCCGTGCCCATGTTCATATTCATGGGCGCGATGCTTCAGCGATGTGGCATCGCCGAGGACATGTATGAGTTGATGTACCACTGGATGGGGGGGCTGCGCGGCGGTCTCGCTGCCGGTACCGTCCTCATATGCACCATGTTTGCCGCGATGGTCGGCATCAGTGGTGCCGCAACGACCTCGATGGGTCTGATTGCACTGCCATCGATGCTCAAGCGCGGCTACAAGAAGGACATCGCGATTGGCTGTATCTCGGCAGGAGGTTCTCTAGGGATCTTGATACCGCCGAGCGTGCTGATGATCGTCCTCGCGCTGACCTCGAGGCTTTCGGTCGGCGAAATGTTCATCGCCGGCATTTTGCCGGGGCTGCTGCTGAGTTCGCTGTTCGTCACCTATATCCTCGTCCGCTGCTACATTCAGAAGGATATGGGACCGGCCGTGCCGCCGGAAGAGCGGCTTCCGGCGTCTGAGAGGCTCAAGCTGATGGGGGCATTGGTGCTTCCCGTTGGGCTGATCTTAGCGGTGATGGGATCGATGTTCTTCGGCCTCGCAACGCCGAGCGAGGCTTCCGCAGTCGGGGCCCTCGGCGCCATCGTCAGCGCGCTGGTCAAGCGCTCGTTCACATGGGAGAGTTTCACCTCGGCACTGTTCATCACCCTGCGCTTGAGCGCGATGGTGATCTGGATCGTGTTCGCTGCCTCGGCCTTCACCGCGCTCTATGCCGTGACAGGCGCAGCTTCCATCGTCTCCAGCCTTATCAAGGGAGTCGGCGATCCGTGGATGGTGATCATCACCATGCAGCTCATCCTCTTGGTGCTGGGATGCTTCTTCGATCCTACGGGTATCGTGCTGCTCACGGCACCGATCTTCTTCCCGATCGTGGTCTCACTCGGCTTCGATCCCATGTGGTTCGCGATCCTGTTTGTGATCAATATGGAGATCGGCTACCTGACGCCGCCGTTCGGTTTCAATCTGTTCTACATGAAGGCTGTCGCACCACCTGAAGTCTCGATGATGGATATATACAAATCGGCGTTGCCTTTTGTCGGGCTCATGCTGCTGGGGCTCATCATCTGCATGATCTTCCCCTCGATCATTACGTGGCTGCCAAGCCTGATGAGGTCTTGAAGGTCGCACCTGCAAATGGGAGCAGTCACCGCTTGGAGGCAGATAGGAATTGGCGATGAGCGGCAGGTTCTCAGAAAAGTGCGCCCTCGTGACCGGTGCAGCGTCCGGCATCGGACTCGCTATCACACGGCAAATCTTGAAGGAGGGCGGGCGCGTTGCAGGAAGCGACATCAATGGCGATCTCCTGCAGCACGTCGCCAAGGACCTCGGGCCTCGCTTTGCCGCGCTTGCCGGCGACGTGACGAAGGAGACGGACGCGGAGGCGCTGGTCTCACTAGCCGTCGAACGCGGCGGACGCCTCGACATGGCATTCAATGTCGCCGGCGGCAATCGCGCCGGCTACATTGTCGACCAGAGCGAAGCGGACTGGAGCTTCGTCGTCGATCTATGCTTGAAGGGCGTGTTCCTCGGCCTGAAGCACCAGGGCCGGCAGATGCTGCGACAGGGCGGTGGCGCCATCGTCAACATCGCCTCGCTCAATGCCCACGTGCCGATGTTCGCGGGCTCGGCCTATGCCACGGCGAAGGCCGGCGTCGAGATGCTCACCCGCAACGCGGCGCTCGAGTGGGGAGATCGCGGGGTCCGGGTCAACGCGGTGCTGCCGGGCCTCGTCGAGACACCATTGACGCGGCCCCATTTCCAGGATCCGGAGCGGCTGGCGGCCTTCAAGGCGCGCATTCCGATGGGCCGGCCGGCGCAGCCAGAGGAAATCGCAGGGCCGGCGCTCTTCTTGGCAAGTGACGATGCGAGCTATGTATCGGGCGCGAGCCTGCTCGTCGACGGCGCGTGGGCAGTCTCGGGCTATCCCGACATGCGACCGTTCCGCGGCGGAGAGAAGTGGCAACCCTGAGCTCGTCGATCGGCAACAGGTGATGATCTTCGGCAGCGCACGGCGCGAGGTTGGGCATCAACGAGCCGCATCGATCGGCGTGGCCCATTCTCAGACATCGGGCACTGACGCGCTCTTGTGGAAGACGACGTTGAGGCCCTCTTGGGGCCCAGGCGGAGAAAAATAGCGCATGAACTGATCATAGGTCACTTCATCGACCTGATACGGATGCGTGCCACTCGCATTGCGGTGCTGCAGCCGCTGGCGGCACACAGCGTCCGGTACGTCGAGCACGTGAATTTCATGCGCGACGCCAGCTTCGTCGGCGAGCGATCGCAGCCACGCTCGCCACTTTACCGTGTTCGCCGGGAAGTCCATGACTACCGAAACGCCGTGCCCAAGAATTGAGACAACGTGCGGCCCTATAGCAGAGCGTAGTCGCGCAGACAGCACCGCGAAGTCGTCGATAGTGCGGTTCTCTGTAGGAAACAGGGCCGCCATCAAGTCATCCATTGTGATGAGCAATGCGCAATGGTTTCGCGCGAGCTGGCGCGCAAGCGTCGACTTTCCCGCGGCGATTCTGCCGCAGAGCAGATAGAGCGTGACGGACTCTGAGGCTGACATCACATCAGAATACCAGTTCGAATGTGATGGCCAAGGACAGAGCTCGCGAGGAACCAAAGTTCAATTCTATCGTTACTTGCGCACGGATCTCGATGGCGGATCGCGTTTTCCCATGTTTACCGCCCCTGAAGATAAAGGCAGCGCGCCGCCTTCGAGTGCCGGTTAGCTAGGACAAGCGACTATGCACGCGGGCACCAAGTTTGATCGGATCGGCTTTCATCCTCGGGTATCCGATGCTGAGGCGAAAAAGCGTGAAGCGGTGCTGCGGATCGCAGAGCAATATTTCACGGCCGCCGAGTTCTCGGAACTTATGGCCGACCTGGCCGCGGGTAGCCTGGATGTGCGCTTGTACGATGATGGCATCGTGCTGATGCGCAGTTTCTCGCCTGACCGTTAAGCGTGCGGCTGTTGACTGCTGGGTCGTGCTGGCGGCGCTCGGTGGGGCTGCGGTTCTCCGAGATCTGTGCTTTCCGCGGGGCCACCATTCTTCGCTCCTTTGGGTCAGAGCATTGAAGGGCCGTGCTCCAATCCTGCCGGGTGGTTAGTAACAACAAAGAGATAATGGGTTCTGGCAGCGCGGTTGGCATAGTGCCCTCCCAGTGCCAATCGCCGCGGTCGCTGCGCCGTGAAGCGCACATCTATTTCCGAGATCGGCAATTGAGCTTAGAGTACGCGTTTCAATTGACCACTCCTTGCTTGGGTGCCGTCGGTGGCGCCAGAGAACAGTCCGCGGCGGCGCTACGCTTCGCGGTCTTCGACAGGCCGAGGTGCACCCGGCGACTGACACGATGTGACCAGTTTGATGTCGTAGCTGGAGACTATCATGAGCCAGGGTCGGCATTCGCACGCGGACGTGCTGGCATTCCTGAAGGGCGGCACTTTCCTTGGCGTCCTGCCGGACGCCGCATTGCAGACTCTGGTGCGCGCCGGTCGAGCACGGAAGTACGCCCAGGACGAAGTCATCTGCAGACGCGGCGACGAGGGCGATAGCGTGCTGGTCGTTCTGTCTGGTTCGCTCAAGATCAAGAACACGACGCACGATGGCCGCGATGTCGGGCTCAATTTTCTGGGCGTTGGGGATGTGGCCGGCGAGATTGCGTTGCTCGACGGCGGCGAGCGGACGGCGGACATCATCGCGCTCGAGGAGACGGAGGTGTTTGTCATTCACCGCCGCGACGTGATGCCGAAGCTCACACTCTACCCCGAGGCGATGCTGGCAATTGTCGAGGTGCTCTGTGAAAAGCTCCGCGCCGCGACGGCGATGATCGAGGACAGCACACACCACATGAACGGTCGCGTGGCGCGGGGCCTCATGCGGCTCGCCCAGCAACATGGCCGCCGGCGCGAAAACCGGACGAGGATCAATCTGAAGCTCTCGCAAGCGGAGCTCGGCAGCTACCTGGGCCTGTCACGCGCCAACGTCAGCCGTCAGCTCTCGGAACTCAAGGCGCGAGGTGCCATCGAGATCAATGGCGCCTACATTGTCATCGTCGACGAGAGTCTGCTCGTCGACGATGGTGAAGACGCATAGCGCGGCTCCGCGTCAGTCCAGTGTCTTGAGGCACATTGGATTTGCGGGCGGCGATGTTTTGTAGTTCCCGTGCAGATTTTGCTCGATCATGGCGATGGCCGCTTCCTGAGAATCGATCCCGGCGAGACCTACGTCAATCCCGTCCACGGAGACCGCGCAGCCTCGAAGAGATTGCCAATCGCGCGCGCCGATCGCAGCTTTGCCGAGGAGTGCTCGGATCTGCCCCAACTCGGCGGCCGTCGCGCTCCGCGCGCCGCTTCCGCGACGCCGGACATGTTCGACGATCTCGCGTTGGCAATCTTGCGCCGACGAGCCCGCCGCCTCGACAACCAAGTCGAAGTCACTGGGGGCACGCCACTTGTCCCCGAACGTGGCTCGCATGATGCGGAAAAGAAACGGCTCCGATGGTTCCGCGGCATATGGGCCGACGCAAGCGGTCTCGTAGCCGAAACGTCGGACGGTCCTCCAGGCACCTCGCGGTCGAGGAGCTCGAACACGCACTCGGGTTACGCTGCTCAACGGTGCCAGGACGGGTGCGGCGCTCCATCCGACAATCAGTACGTCGCCTTCACTGACTGCCTCCACGGCCGCCTCGGCAGCGCACATGGAAAGTTCATCCGTGGCCGGCGACTGTTGATCTGCGCAGCGTCCTCGCCGCTTACCAAACGCGTCCAGCTCGGCGATGCTGAGCTCGAGAGGACGCAGATCGAGCAGCCGAACGCCAAGCGCGGCAGCGAGCTCATCGGTAAATTGCTCCCTGAATGCGCCAATATCCAGACACAAGTACACGACAGTCATTGATCAGCTCCGCACATGGGTTGCGACGAAGTCCGACAGGTACTGCAGATGCCAGGTGGGCCCGGGCGTGTGACGCCCGAACCCACCCGCGGTCAAGTTACGGCAGTGCGTCCTTGAACTCGTCGTCACTGGGACGATGTGGCAGTGCCTGCTTGAAGTCGTCGGCACCCGGTCGGTGCGGCACCGCATCCTTGAACTGATCGCCGCCCGGCTTGTACGGCATCGTCTGGTTGACCTGATCCCAGATCTGCTCCGAGATCGTCTTGGCCATTCCCGGCGCAGCCATGGCGGCGAGAATGACGGTCGCAGCAGCAATGTGCTTCAGCGCTTTCATGACTTGGCTCCTGTGAGGTTTGGGCGACCCACCCGGCACCGCGCCGTCGATCGCTTGATAACCATCTAGTAGACGCGGTGCGGCGTCGGTGTGCTGCACGGCACAGCGGCTTTCCGCCGTTTGAGGCATCGTCGCCCGTGAGATTGGCTCGGCACGTCGCCGGCGGTCTCAAAACGGAGGCGTCGAGGTCATGGTCTCGAAGTTCGGTAGCGAACGGCTTTCGGTCAGCGGCGGACCTGCCGCCAGAGGCTGGGCTTCGCCGTGGCCCGTGATGTCCAGTCTGGATTTGCGGGCGCTGCAGGATCGCGGCCTCGGCGCAGCCTCCATCGGATCGCACTTTCACCGCAACCATCAGCAGCCGAGAAAGGGAGCATTAACGGGACATTCTGTTCGAGGCCGCGTTGCAATGGCCGAAAAGGATAGCGTTCCCAGAGTGCTGCCAGTGGCATCGGCCGGACTGCGCAGGTTGGCGGCCGTGCTGGCGGCTGACGTTGTCGGCTACGCGCGCCTCATGGAGAATGAGGAGGAGGCCACGCACGCGCGTCTGATGCGTTTGCGCGATGCGGTGCTCGAGCCGACGCTGGAGAAGTACGGCGGGTGCGTCGTCAAGAATACCGGCGACGGCTTTCTCGCGATGTTCGATTCAGCCGTGGCGGCACTCGATTGCGCGAAAGAGATGCAGCGCGCCGTCATGGCGAGCGAGCGGGCGTCGACCGACGAGAGGCGGATCGCCTTTCGCATGGGCCTGAACATAGCCGAGGTCATCGTCGAGGCGCACGATATCTTCGGCGATGGTGTGAATGTCGCCGCGCGCCTTCAAAGCCTCGCAGAGCCCAACGGTATCGTCATTTCCGGAGCGGTCGCGGAGGATCTCGGCGGATCCTTCGGCATGGACGCCGTGGACCTCGGCCCTATGCACGTGCGCAATCGGGCACATCAGGTGCGCGTCGTGAGCTTGAGATTCGCGGACGCGCCGTTCTCCGCCGTCGGCGATATGGAGCCGGGCTATGCCGCTCGCCCATCCATAGCCGTGCTGCCGTTCCGCAAGCTATCAACTGGCGACGACGACTACTTCGCCGATGGCATCGTCGACAACATCATTCATGCCCTCGCGGGGCTCAAAGAGCTGCTCGTGATCGCGCGCAGCTCGACGCTCGGTTTCGGGTCAGGCGCGATCGATGTCGGTGCGATCGGAAGCGCTCTCGGTGTCCGTTATGTCCTTTACGGGAGCGCGCTACGCAGTGGCGACAACTTGCGCATCAGTACCGAGCTCATAGATACCGGCTCCGCCGAAATCATCAGATCCGACCAGCACGACGGAGGCCTGAGCGATCTCTTTAATCTGCAGGACCGGATCACCGAGGACATCGTGAAGACCATTGCACCCAAGGTGCGGGAACAAGAGCTGAAGCGGGCTCTACGCAAGCATCCTCAGAACATGACTGCCTACGATCTGGTGCTCCAGGCTCTCGATTTGCTCAACAGCCTGGACTATCCGCGCTTCGCACTGGCACGCGGGCTGCTGCAGCGTGCGATGTCGATCGATCCCAGCTACGCGCCGTCGTTCTCGCACGCCGCATGGTGGCACAGCTATCGCATTGGCCAGGAGTGGTCGCGCGATTTTTCGATGGACGCCTCGGAGGCCATTCGCCTCGCCGAGACCGCGCTCAAGCTCGATCCGAGCGACGCTCTCGCCCTCGCGGTCAACGGGCACGAGCAATCGTATCTGCGGAAGAACTACACCGCCGCGCTCGAGTGCTTCGATCAGGCGCTCGAAGCGTGCCCCAATCTCGCAATCGCGTGGACGCTCAAGGCCGTAACCTTGTGCTTCATGGGCGACGGGCCGGGTGCGCTGAATGCTGCCAACCGGGGGCTGCGTCTGTCACCCGTCGATCAGCAGGTCTATTTCGCCGAGCACATCCTGGCGCAGGCGCACTACATCAATGGCGACTTCGACGAAGCTGTCGTGTGGAGCGAGCGTGCCGAGCGGCACAACGGGCGTCTGACGTCCAATTTGCGCACTTTGATCGCAAGCTTGGTCGCCAGCAATCGCCTCGACGCGGCTCGGGAAGCAGCGCAGCGCCATAGCGTGCTATCGCCCAACTTCAGTCTCGCGGCATGGGCGGCTCGGACGCCCATGGTCGCACGAGTGCTCCAACCCCGCTTGGAGATGCTGCGGATAGCGGGCCTACCGGACTAGAAGCGGCCGTCGCGCTGCAACCCAATCAACTCGCGCTGGAGAAAACCCATGGCAGGACATCAAGGCGACCAAGGTGATCAAGGCGATCAGGGCGACGCAGGATTCGCTGGAAGGTTCGGATTTGGTGGGCTTGCCGACCGGGTCGATCTGCCGTTCATCACCGAACCCGAGGTCGCTGAGCAGCGGACCGGCCGCCTGTATTTCGGCAATCGGAACTGGGCGGCGGATTGGAACGCATGGCGCTATCTGACTGAGCTCGAGCAATCCGGTTGGCGGACGAGCATCAGTTTGGCGCAGCCCCAAGCGATCACGACCGATACCCTCGAGGAAGAGATCAATAAGCTCCGCCGAATGGCGATCGACGAGCGCCCGGACGCGCTCGGCGAGATTGTCTCGCAAGCACATGAGTTCATCAGCTACTTCATGGCCGTGATGGGCGGAAGGGCCGGATCCCATCCCGCGAGCAACCGCGTGTTCCAGATAGCAAACCTGGCCGCAACGCTGATCGCGATGCACTTCAAGGATAAATTCGATCGCGCGCGCCCGCATCATATGTGTCCGGGTCTATTGCCGCCGATCGAGGTGCCCGGGCACGCCTCCTATCCCAGTGGTCACGCGACACAGGCCCATCTGTTCGCGCGTTGCGCGCAGGAGATGCTGACCGATGCGCCCACCGGTCAGTCCGCGGCACTCGGCGTGGTGCTCGACGCTCTCGCGGCGCGTATCGCGCGTAACCGGGAGATTGCGGGTGTTCATTTCCCGAGCGACAGCATGGCCGGAAAGCAACTCGCCGACGCGATCTTCTACATTCTCAAGGACGAGACGAAGATGCCGAGGTTCAGCGCGGCCATGGCCGAGGCGAAAAAAGAATGGTCGTGATCGGATGCCCCTGCGGCAGCGCTGGTCAATGGAGGTGTTGGACATGGGTACCGAGACGCAGATTCAGGAGTACTACCAGCGCATTCTTCGCTGGGTTCACACCTATCCGCTTCCTTCTTTCGGGTTCGATGTGCTGACCGCAAGCGACCGCGCGCTTGCGGAGCACGGACTGCCGGCGCGACCGGATCCGCGGCTGCTGGGTGGTGCTCCATATCGCTTCTGGAAGCGCATGGTTGGCCCGCCTGTCCAGTTCAAGGTGCCAACTTTCCCGCAACCGCTCGAGGTGCGCGCGCTTTCCTTTGCCCTCCAGCGCCACGGTGATCCGGCGTTGCGCGTGAGCGGGCCGCCGATACCGGGGTTCCATCATCGCAGCAGCAGCCGAAACTGGTCGGGCGCCTGCATAACCCCCATCAGACCCAACCGCTTCACGCGCATCACGGGCGCCTGGAGAGTTCCGCACCCTACGCCGCCTCGGATACCCCCGAGTGGCGCCAATCGGCTTGACGAGAATTACCGCTCGTCGACATGGCTCGGCTTAGGCGGCAATCGCCGCTACAACTCGCTGCCGCAGATTGGCACTAGCCAGCACGTGAAGCTGGACAATGGCGCGTCTTCCGAGGAGTTCGGCGCGTGGTGGCAGTGGTGGGTGAAGGATCGTCCCGAGCATCACATTCCGATGCCGATCACCTATTTTCCGGTCGCGGCCGGCGACAGCATCCTCGCGAGCGTGACGGTCGAGCCCCCGGGCGACGTGCTGTTTCACATGACGAACGAAACGAAGAACATCTTTGTCGCATTCAAAGTGGTCGCGCCTGAAGGAATCGAAACTCTCGGATCTTCGGCCGAGTGGATTCACGAAAGACCGACAGAGTTCAACAGTGAGCGCATGTACCCGCTGCCGAGTTGCACCGAGGTCGTCTTCGAGGACTGCCGCGCGATGTCGGCGCCCGCACCCGGCGGTCCCGAAACAGTGCAATCGCTTGCGGGGTCGCGCCTTATCCGGATGACCGATAGGTTCGACGAACCGCATAGAAGCGCGCTGGTCTCGCTCCCACGTCTGAGAAGCGATTCAAAACTCTCCGTCGTGTACAGCGAACCAGTGCCGTGAGCAGCGAACTCGCTCGTACACGTGAGCCCGTGCACTATCGTCCTCATGAGCTGTGAAGCGCCGTCTATCGTCGGCTGGCCGGTCGCAACTGGTGCTGGCCAAAGAGCCGGTGTCGCCGCAGTCTCTAACGCCAGCCGCCCCGCCAAGCACTGTAGCTCTCGGAGGGACTGACAACCGTTGGCCGCCGCGTAACGAAGCCACCTTGGGGATGGCCGCTGAGAACGACGACAAACTCGGTCCGGTAGTTGGTTTCGCGGCTCAACGGCTCGTCGGAGATGACGATCGAGGAACGGGGCCCGAACGCCGCAGCGATGCGATTGAGTATGTCCTCTGGAATGGAGAAACGATCGAGCGCATTGCTTGCACTGTCCCCCGCATCGATCGTTACTGCGGTCCACTGCAATCCGGAGGCTTTGAGCGCCGTTGCGGTGAAGATGTGTGTCCCGATCGGCTTCTCCGGATTGCGGATCTCGATTGGCACCTCGATGGACGCATCGAACACTTCGCCGCCGTCAGCCCAGGGCTTTCGCGTGTTGCGCCGAACATACAGCGTCTGCGTTGCGCGGCTGATGTAGATCGATAACGGCTCGAGCGCGGCCTTCGCGTCGATCGCCGCTTGGGCAGTTTCAGCCTTTCTCGCTGCGGCATCCTTGGCAGCAGCCGATGCCACGTCCGCTGCATCGCTCTTGGCTCTCACATCGGTTCTGGCCGCCTCAAGTTGCGTGCCGACTTCCGCGGCCTTGGCCGCGGCCCGAAGCTTCACGTCCTCGATGCGGGCTTTAGCCTCGTCCGCACGGGCGCCTTCGGGCGGCGAGCCTTCCTGCGCCAGTTCGGCATCGGCTCGCGCCTTGAGCCATTCCATCCTTCGTATGGTCGCCATGAGCAACGCGACCTGACGAGCTGCAGTCGCCGAAGCCCTCCTTGCCTCCACGTCGTTCCTGGCAGCCTCCCTGGCCTCCCGGTCGAGTGCCTCGGCATTTGCAAGAGCAGCCGCGATGCCTTCCGGGCCTGACATCTGCAATGTCGGATGGGCAAACTCGACTGGAGCTGTATCGTTCGGCGAGACGATCACGCGCATTCCGATTCGTGTCTTCTCGAATAGCCTCTCCGCAAATCCGTAAGGCAAGCGGACGCATCCGCGCGAGGCCGGATGCCCGGGAATCGCCCCGCCATGCAGCGCGATGCCGTTCCAGGTGAGACGCTGCATGTGAGGCATCCATGCATCATCATAGAGGTTGGAGCGGTGTTCCGCATTCTTCTGGACGACGGCGAAGATGCCGGCTGGCGTCTCATGCCCACGCATCCCGCTCGAGATAGGCGAGCGGTGAGTCCAACCATGCGCGTCATATACGGTGATCTGCTGCGTCTTGATCGAGACGATCGCCATAATCGGCTCGCCGATCACGCGCGACGCGGTCTCTTCTACCGGGTCTGCCTCTCTCGCCGGGGCATCATCGATAAATGTCATCAGCGTAAAGGCTGCTGCCATGGCTATCGTGCACGCGAGCCTGCGAGGCTCTGGAATCAAGTCGCGCAACCTAGTCGTGTCCGCCATGCCAAGGCCCCTGAAATGCGCCCTCTGCTTGCCGCCAAAACCGAACTGTGGCCAATCATCGACCCGCTTCGGCGCGGTTTGGGCGCTTACAAGGGTGATGCAGCCGTCTGTGCGGGACAATAAGTGATTTGCCGCTCAAATGCGCGGCTCGTCTAAATCATCGAATTGCATTGTGGCAGGAAAGCCCGACTGGGACCCTAGCTAAGCACACGACGCAGGCCAACCAGCCTCTCGATAACAGTCACGGCAAGGCAGGAAATGAGGATCAGTATCACCGAGATGCTGGCTATGGCCGGATCGGAATTGAATTCGGCGTAGTTGAATATCTCGATCGGGAGGGTCGTCAGGCCTGGCCCTGTCAGGAAGAGCGAAACCGTGAACTCATCCATCGATATGATGAACGAGAATACGGCCCCCGCGACGATGCCCGGCCGCAACAGCGGCAGCATGACGTACCAGAAGAGCTGGATCGGGCGTGCGCCGAGTGTCAGCGCGGCATCCTCGATCGCGACGCTGATCTCACGCAGAGAAGCACCGATCGTGCGGATGGTGTAGGGGAGCGTAATGAGGACGTGGGCGATGAGGAGGCCCCAGAAATCGCGGAGAAGTCCGATAGTGCTCATCACCATCGCCAGCGACACGGCCAGGGCAATGGCCGGAAATACCAGAGGCGTCATGAACAATGCTTCGAAGAATGAGCGCCCCCTGAAATAGAAACGAAAGAGGGCATAGGCTGCAAAGAGCCCGACGACGAGTGAGATCACCGTTGCCATGACCGCAACCGTGATGCTTAGCCACGCCGCCGACAGAAACTCTCTCCTGGCGAAAAGATTTTCGAACCAGCGCATGGAAAATCCCTGCGGTGGAAATGTGAGAGCGACGTCCGAGCTGAAAGCCGAAGGCAGCACCACGACAATCGGAGCGAGTAGAAACACCACCATCAAGGCGACGAAGGCGTCGAGATACAGCAGCCCAGCCCGGCGTCGCATACGCTCTCCTATCGTCTCGTCATGCGGCGTATGGACACCAAGAAGATGGCCATGAACGTCAGGGTCATGATCGTCAGCAGAACAGCCGAGGCAGCCGCGGCGGGCCACTCCACAGAGATCAGAACCTGCTCGTGGATCGCGATCGCAAGCACGTTGACGTTGCCGCGTCCAAGCCAGATCGGAGTCAGATACGTACCAATCGTCAGGGCGAACACGATGATCGATCCCGCAGCGACACCCTGCATCGACATGGGCAGAGTGACCTTAAGGAATGCCGTTGTAGGTCGAGCGCCGAGCAGCATCGCGGCCTCAACCACATCGTTCTCGATCTTGCTGAGCACGGAGGCGATCGACAGGATCATGAATGGCAGCAGGACATGGACCAGACCGATGACGACGGTCCAGAAGCTCCGCATAAGCTGAAGTGATGAATCTATGATTCCGAGCCCCATGAGGAGCGCGTTCACGAGGCCCTCATTGCCGAGGAGAATGATCCATCCGACCGTGCGTACGACGATGCTGACGAGTAGCGGTGCCAGCACGATGATGAACACGGCGTTGCGCAAGCGTGTCTCGCGCTTCACGAGGAACCACGCGACTGGATAGCCGAGAACCACGCAGACGGCCGTCACCACCAGCCCTAGAGCCATCGTCTGATAGGCGGCCTTGAGGAGAAACGGCTGGGACAGGAAGGCGACGTAGTTGGCCAGTGTCAACTGCGTGGCGCCAGGAAACCGCTGCAGAAATGATATGCCGAACGTCGTCCCGATCGCGGCGACCGTGACCATGCTGATCAGTGCTGCCGGTGCAAGCAGCAGCAGGATCAACAGCTTTGATCGGATCGTGCGCATCGGGGACGCTTCGCTTCTCCGAACCTAGTTGATCCAGAGGCCGCCATCGACGTCGATGACCTCGCCCGTGATATAGTTCGGCTCCACCGTGGCGAGAAACTCGACAACGGCGGCAATGTCTTCCGGTTTGCCCACCCGTCTCAGCGGCGCGGCCTCCGCGACAGCCGATCCCCGCTTCTGGACGAGCGCGGCGGTCAGCTTCGTGTCTATCAAGCCCGGGCAGATCGCGGATACGGTCACGTACGGCCCGAGTTCCTGAGCGAGCCCGCGTGTGAGGCCCAAGACTCCTGCTTTTGACGCCGCATAGGCAAACTTACTTACCGCCGAAGGCGATCCTCCGGTATGCGCGTTCACCGACGAGATATTGATGATGCGTCCGCGCTCCTGGCGGAGCATGTACGGAACGACGGCCTTGCACCAGTTGAATGTGCCCTTCAGATTCACATCCATCACAAGATCCCAGTCTTTCTCGGTGATGTCGACTATGCCTTTCGGCTGTGAGATCCCTGCCGAGTTGACGAGCACGTCGACTCTCTCCCATGCGTCGACTACCGCGGCCACGGACTTCTGAGCGTCATCGTAGCTTCGCACATCATTGACGATGCTCAGCACATCGCCACCTGCGGCCTTTATCGCCTGTGCGGCGGCACTGATCGCGTCCGATGCGACGTCGCAGATCACAACACGGAAACCCTTTGAGACCAGGCGCTGGGCCGAGGCGAGGCCAATGCCGTTGGCGCCGCCGGTTATGATGGCAACAGGCTTTTTTCGTTCTTTCATTCGTGGATCCCCCTCTGCGGCGTCCTGGCGGAGCTAGTGCACGCGGATGCCCGCGCGACGCAAGATCGGCATGACCTCTTCGAGGATCACGGGCAGTTCACCGACGTAGTCGACCATGCTGATCGCCGTGCCCGCGTACCCGGCGCGCGCGATCTCGATCAGTCCATCTGCAACATCGCGCGGCGTCCCGATCAGCGGGTATCCACCGTTGCCCGCCGCAAATCTCAAGCGCATCTCGCGCGCTTCCTGCTCCGGCATGGTCGCGGTCTTCGACCGACCGGCCATGTAGTAGTCGACGGCCGGCCCGTCTGCGCACTCCTCGGCATAGTATCGGTGATAGGCCTCTGCTTCCGCGCGCGTCTTCCTGCAGACGACATAGCTCACGGAAACGAGGCCGACTGGTTCGGAACGACCGGCTGCAGCGGACTGCGCCTCGGTATCGGCAACGAGCTTTTTGCCCTGGTCGAATGACGTATAATAGGTGAACAATAGATCCGAAGTTTTCATCGCGAATTCGCGGCCATCGGGTGATGCAGCGGCGGAGATGACGACGGGACGCGGGCGCTGGATCGATCCTGGCAACGCGACCAGTGCTTTGTGGCCAGGGAAATACTGCGTATCGAAGTCGAACGGCTCTTCCGTGCCTTCAATGAGACGAGACCAGATCTGGTACCAGTCCCAGGCCTGCTTGTAGCGCTCGGCGTGAGGCAATGTCTGGCGCCCGAACATCTCGAAGTCATCGGTGTTCCAGCCACACACGATGTTGAGCCCGGACCTCCCGTTGCTGACATGGTCAACCGTCGTCATACATTTCGCGGCAATGATCGGATGAATGAGGGGTGTGTGGACCGTGGAGAGCACGGCAATGCGCTGCGTTATGGCCCCCAGAGCCGCGGCTTGCGTCAATGTCTCGTATGAATGCAGCCGCTGCATCAGAGCCCCCGGGACGCCCTTCCAGCGTGAAATCGGCAGCATGAAGTCGAGCCCACCCGCATCGGCCATCTTGGCAAGGCGCACGATGTCGGGCCAGCGGGCGAGCCAACGCTCGGGTACGGTCGTGAAGCAGTTGCCACCCTCGTGAAGGTACCCGAAGAGCCCAATCTTGAAGTGATTGGGCCTGCGCATGGGATTGGTGTGGTTGGCTGAGCTCATCGGATGACTTCCTGCATTAACCGCTCAAGATGTACGCCGACCGCCCGCTTCGAGAGCCGGCATCAGCAGGGCGTCCGACTCGTCCCAGTCCAGAGTAAGATCGTCTCCGATCCTGATGGCGTTCGGGTCTTGCGGCTTCTGGTTCAGCGACGCGACGACCGGCTTGGCGAGGCCGACGGACACATGCGCGTACGTCGACTGGCCTGCGTAGATGATGTGCTCGACCGTGCCCGACAACTTGCCCGTCGCGACCTCAGTAGTCCGTGCGAGCTTCACGCTCTCTGGCCGAACGAATACGTCCACATCGCAAGGATGCGCGGCGCTCCCCTCTGCCGTCGTCACGAAGCTGCGACCATTGGGAAAATTGACGCTGACGCGCTTCCCCTCGACGATCGAGGTGCGCGCCCGCATTAGATTCGACATGCCCACGAAGTCGGCGACGAACTGATCGACCGGGCGACAATAGATGTCACTGGGCGAGCCGATCTGCACGATTTCGCCTGAAGACATGACGACGATTCGATCGGACAGCGTCAACGCTTCCTCCTGATCGTGCGTGACGAGAACGGTAGTCACGCCGGCCTGACGCTGGATCAGCTTCAATTCGACCTGCATCTGCTCCCGGAGTTTGCGGTCGAGGGCGCCAAGGGGCTCGTCCAACAGCAACACGCGAGGCTTGACCACGAGAGCGCGCGCCAAGGCCACACGCTGGCGTTGACCGCCGGATAATTGCGATGGCAGCCGATCCGGCATCTCGCTCAGATGAACGAGCGCCATGGCCTCGTCCACCGCCCTCTTGATGCTCGATGCTGCATCACCTCGCATCTTGAGCCCGAACGCGATGTTGTCGAACACCGTCATGTGAGGAAACAAGGCGTAGCTTTGGAAGACCATGCCAATGCCGCGCGCCCATGGCGGCGTATTGTTCACGACGGCGCCGCCGATCTTGATGGTGCCGCTGTCAGGCACCTCGAGACCGGCGATCATCCTCAGTGTCGTCGTCTTGCCGCAACCGCTCGGTCCGAGAAGGCTGACGAATTCGCCGGGCGCAATGGAAAGCGTGACGGCGCGAACCGCCGTCACGCCTTGATAGCGCTTGCCAACGCTATCAATCTCCACAGCTACCCCGCCTGCGGCGGGCGCTTCCATATCCGGCCGCTGTACCAAGCTCAGCCTTTCAGCGTCTGATCGATCTGCCCCTTGATCGCAGCGAAATTGGCACCGAGATGCTGGGCGTCGAGGCGGTAGAGCTTGCTGGCTGCCTCAGCAGAGACGATCGCGGCATTAGACTTCAACTCGTCCGGAATTTTGATCGTACCGACGGCCGGCGAAATGAACGCCTGCGTCAACCATGCCGTCTGGCAGGGCTCCGACAACCACGTGTTGAAGTATCGTTGAATGATCTCTGTCGCCTTGGGCGAGAAGCCAACGCTGCAATGCATTTGGTTGGACCAGAGCGTGGCGCCCTCCTTGGGGACCACGAACGCGACCTTCTTGCCTGAGGCCCTCGCCTGCTCGGCCCAGGCGCCCCAGTGCGGCGACAGCCAGACTTCGCCACGATGCACGAGATCGATCTCCGCAATTGGCGACTTCACCCAGGCGCCGACATTCGCCCTGTGTGGAACCCAGGCCTTTATGCCTTCCTCGACACTCGGGCCTTTGCCTGCCACGACGCCTGCCATGGCGTAGGCGTCGAAATAGCTGTCCCACATGGCCACGCGTCCCTTGTACGCCGGCTTCCAGAGATCCGCCCACGACGTCGGGGCTTCGACGCGGTCTGGATTGTAGGCAATGCCGTAGGGCGTCTGATGAATGGTGATGCCTTCGCCGCCCTGCAACATCAGGGACGACGGGACCTTGGCAGCATTGGGCACGAATTCGGGATTGAACCTCTCCCACATCTTGTCGGCCGTGCCGCGCAGAGAGAAGAGATCGTTGAACATGCCGCCTGCAATAACCGGATTGCCGCGCTGCGCCAACATGCGCGGATAGGTCACCGCGTTCGATGACACGAGGAGTTCGACAGCGGTGTTGGGATGGCTCTTGGCAAAAATGCTGTTGGCTTCTGCCTTGATAATGTCGCCGACCGGCCCGCCTTGAACGAGAGCGACGATCTTCTCGATATCCTTGTCAGTGGCCTGGGCGAGAGCCCGTTCCATATCCAGCAGCGCCGAGCCCGCAACGCCGGAGACCACCAAGAGCCGCAGCAGCGCACGGCGATCGAGAGAAAGATGCTCGAAGTCCTTTTCCGAATGATCCGACATGCTACGACCTCCGTTCAAGCTCAGTTGGTGACGCGTTCAGGGTTTTGCGGCAGGGTCTGCTGGTCGCTCGTCGTGCCGAGATCCCAGAAGAACTCGTCATCGCGCGCTGTCCGTCGTGCAGGACCGATACCGGTGTGTTCTCGCGGGCTCGATGCACGACGCGACGCATCGGAAGCGCCAGAAGGCGTCCAGCCTCGAGCCCGTTCATCGCCAGGGTAATGGCTCTATCACGGTTCATCATGGACCTCAGTCCGATGTCGGCGGCCGGAAGTAAGCTCTGCCGGCCCTATTCCGGATGCTCTTTCGCCCAATCGACGATCTCGGCGTGGGTCGCGAACCACACGTCGCCGAGAGCCTTGGCGTGCTTGATGATCTCGTCGACGATCCAAATCCTCGAGCGATACGTGATCACGTGAGGGTGCATCGTGAGTTCGAAGAGACCGCCCTCAGCGTGCGCGGCATCGAGTTCACGCCTGAAGATATCAAAGACATCGGTCGGCGGGGTGTAAGGACGCAGTCCCTGATGCCGGTGCATCATGAAATAGACGGCATCGTCACGGACCCACTCAAAGGGAATCTCAACCACACCGCTAGGCTTCCCGTCGAGCACAAGCTCGTAGCAGTCATCGTCGGCACCGAGCGACGAGTCATAAGTGAAACCCAGCTCGACCAGGAGCCGCAGCGTATTCTCGCTGAAGTCTGCGGACGGACTGCGCAGGCCTCTCGGACGGACGCCGCATATCTTTTCAAGCGTGTCCATCGAGCGGACCATCAAGTCGCGCTCGTCCTCGTACTTAAGGACGGAATTCAGCTCGTGGATCCAGCCGTGGACACCGATCTCGTGTCCTGCTGCTACGATGGACCTCTGCTCGTCCGGATGGAGCAGGGCTGTGACGGCAGGCACGTAGAAGCTCGCCGGAACACTGTGCCGCTCGAGCAGGGACAGAATGCGCGGGATGCCGACGCGATTGCCGTACTGCCCCCAGGCGAGCCGCCCGATGGACTTGCCGCCGTCCCGCAGCTCACTCGTTTCGTGATCGGAATCAAACGCCAGCGCAACGGCCAAGCGGGCGCCGTTTTTCCAGGTGCGCGGACGCAGACGCTTGCCTGCCCGCACGCGGTCCACCAGTCCCTGCCAGTGGCGGTCAGGCCACTGCCATGGCTGCATATCGGAAATCTGCATCTTTGCCTTGGCCTTGCTCGGGGATGATCCAATCGACACGGATGACATAAATCCATGCAATAACATGGAGTTACGGTCGCGCAGCGGCTATCGAAAGAGAGCACGGCGCAGTGTTCGAAGTCCAATCCAATATGCCAATGTGAGATAGAGGCAACGCTTATATCTCGGGCAAGGACCGGGTATTGAATCATGAGCTGCACACAATTCGAGCCGAGGTCTGCTTGACCCAAGATAGTTTCAGTGCAGAGTCGCTACAGTGCATGCGGAGGGTCGCACGCTAGAACTCAGTAATCGTGCGGATGATACGATCGTGGAAATCAAGCAGCTCAGGTACTTCGTCACCGTTGCGAACGCTTCCAGCTTCACGCGTGCGTCCAGCATCTTGCGCATCTCCCAGCCGGCACTGGGATTGCAGATAAAAAAGCTTGAGAGCGAACTCGGATTGTCGCTGCTTCACCGCCATTCGCGAGGCGTAGAGCTGACGGCGGCAGGCGCAACGCTTCTCAAGCACGCCGAAGCGATCCTGGCAGAGGTCGCACTGGCGAGGTCCGCCCTGCACATTCCCCCCGCTCAGATCAAGCAGCGAGTGCGTATCGGGATGGCGCCCAGCATCGCGGTGATGTTTGCGCAGAAGGTGAGTTCGGCTATCGCACGGCTGCCTGGGGTGCAGCTGGATCTCGTCGAGGCCACGTCGACCATACTCTCGGATATGGTCCTCGCGAATAGCGTCGACTTCGCGCTCTCCTGCGAGACGCTACCGCTGCCGCCGACCCACCGGGAGCATCTTCTCGATGAGCCACTGTACATCGTGCGTTCGGCTCACGGCACGACATCTCACGAGGCAACCATAACATTCAAGGAAGTGGCACGGCATCCTCTGGTGATTGCCGACCCGATGCTGTCCCGGGTCTTGCTCACGAAGCTGGAGGCCGAAGCGGCCGCGCAGAATGTCTCGCTCGACGTGCGCAAGGTTCTCCCGTCTGTCGATGCCGTCAAGGCGCTGGTCGAGGATGAGGGCGCCTACACGATAATGCCCTACGTGAACGTGCGGCGCGAATGCGAGAGAGGATGGTTGTGCGCGCAGGAGATCGTGTCGCCCGCGTTGTCGCGCGTCGTCTTCCTGCTCACGCCGCCAGCCCAAGCGCTATCGGATGCTGCGACGAGTTGCTGCGCGACGATCCGTGAGGTGCTGACCATAAATCAAGCCCAGTTTTGTCGTCCGATGTACCTGGAGCCGTCGGCGCAGGCAGGCTCTGTCCACTAGTCGCACCTCACAGCAATTTTTCGTCGGCGAGCGGCTCGGGGAGCTCAGCATTCGCGCCCTCAATGCTGGTGCTCGATCCAATAAAAGCGCAGGTCAACAGAAACTATCGAAACGTCAAAAGGGGCACCGGCGGATCTCAAGATTACTCAGGTCTTGGCGGCGCGGTAGTGGACCATGCCGCTGAAGAGCTTGCGCGCAGTGCGGAAGACCGCGCCATATTCGGCGTGCGGGGCGCCGGCGCGCGGATCCTTCGTCACCGATGCATCGACGACGATGACGCCCGACGGATGCGCGATCCGCACCGGCTTGCCGGATGCTGGACCGACGATGTCGTAAGCGAGCGTGCCGGGAAGACGGCTCGCGACCGCGAGGCACGTCGAGCCGGTGACGGGCACGGCGCGGTGTGGCCGCCCGACCGAGAGCATGCGAATGCAGATATCGTAGTCGTCGCGGCCGAGAACTGTGCCGGACAAGGTCCGCGTGGAGTCCGGTCGGCTGAGCATGGCGATCTTCGGAATGCTCATGAGCTTGCCGGCATGTGTGACGTCGGCACCGATGCCCATGGCGATCGAGGCCGCGCAGCGCAGTGCCTCCATCCGCGTCATGAAAACGTCGTCGGCCTCGAGCTCGTCCGGGCTTTCGTTTCCGATCTTGCCGACCGATTTGGCGAGCACGAAGGCGCAGGGGTTGGCGGCATCCACCATCGAGATCTCAACGGAACCGACACCGGGGACATCGAGGATGTCCTTCGCTTTTCCCGACGGCAGCAGCTTGCCCGTGCGGGCGCCGCCCGGCTCGCGGAACTCGAGGCGGATCGGCGCGGCAGTCCCCGCGACGCCGTCGATGCCGAGATCACCCTCGATGACAGGCTCTCCATCGGCGACATGGAATCGCGCATGGATGATCTTGGACGTATTGGTGTTGTGAATGCGCACGACGGTCTCGCCGTCGGCTGGCACCGGCACGAGGCCCTGATCGATGGCGAAGGGGCCGATCGCCGAAGACATGTTGCCGCAATTGGCGGTGTAGTCCACGTCCCTGCGGTCGACCGCGATCTGCGCGAAGGTGTAGTCCACGTCTGCGTCGGCGCGGCTCGAAGGGCCGACGACGCAAACCTTGGATAGCGACGAGATCCCGCCGCCCATGCCGTCGAGCTGGCGGCCGTTGGGATCGGGCGAGCCCATCGCCTGGAGGAAGATCTCGTCCCAATCGGCCCGCTTCGTCGGCAGATCCTGGGCCCGGAACATCACCGCCTTGGACGTGCCGCCGCGCATGAACACGGCTGGAAGGCTGAGGAGGGGCATGAGCGATCTCCTTGGTCGGCGCCCGCGGCGTCAGCGGCTGCTGTAACGCGCTTCGAGCGAGTCGAACCAGTCCTTGTCAACCATGCGCTGGCGCTCTTCGAAGCTGGCGAGGCGCGATTCCTGGCCGCTCAGCGAGCCCGTGCGATGGAGATGCCCCATCACCTCGTGGACGGCGCGGATTGTCGCCTGCAGCGCCGCGTTGGCATAGAGCGCCACGGCGAATCCCTGCTCGCGCAGCGTCGCCAGCGGCAGGAGTGGCGTCTTGCCGCCGAACACGAGATTGGCGACCTGCGGCACCGGCAGCTTGCCGATCTTCTCCATCTCCTCGACGCTGACGGGGGCCTCGACGAAGGTGATGTCGGCGCCGGCCTCGATGTAGGCGTGCGCGCGCTCCATGGCGTCGTCGAAGCCGTTGACCGCGCGCGCGTCGGTCCGTGCGATGATCTGCAGGTTGGCATCCTTGCGGGCGTCCAGCGCCGCCTTGATCTTGTCGACCATCTCGCGCAGCGGAATGACGTCCTTGCCGGCGAAGTGGCCGCACTTCTTGGGGAACACCTGGTCCTCGATCTGCAGCGCGGCGGCGCCGGCCTTCTCCAGCAGCGCCACCGTGCGGTTGACGTTGAGGGCATTACCAAAGCCGGTGTCGATATCGACGATAAGCGGCAGCGAGCAGACGTCTGTGATGCGGGAGGCCGCTTCGCTGAGCTCGGTCACCGTGACCAGCCCGAGATCGGGCACGCCGAGCTGCATGTTGGCAAGACCCGCTCCGGTCAGATAGGCGCACTCGTATCCGATGTCCTCGACAATCCGGCCGGTAAGCGCATTCGAGATGCCTGGCACCAGCAGTGCCTGGCGTCGGTCCGTAAGCTGCCGCAAGTGAGCGCGGGATTCGGCGATCGTTCGATTTGAGTGAGGTTTCGCAAGCATTTATCACGCTGATCGATTGTTCCGACGGATGGTCGCAGACTAGAGATCGGATTAAAGGAAGACAACAGCTGACATTCGCGCCCCTCGCCGAGCCGGGCGACGGCGTGTCAGCGCTTCGACAGCAAGGTCGATCGCGGCCTCTATCGAAGAAACCGCGTGAATTGACCGAGCGCGAGGGTGAACAGGGCGCCGCCAATCAGGGCGAGCGCAAAGAATTGCGGCCACACTACGCTGATGCCCGCGCCGCGGAAGAGCACAGCCTGCACCAGCAAGACGAAGTGGGTCGTGGGAGCCGCGAGCATCAGATATTGGATGACATCCGGCATGCTCTCGCGCGGCGTCATGGCGCCCGAGAGCATCTCGAGCGGCATCAGGACAAGTATGACCAGCAGGCCGAACTGCGGCATCGATCCGGCGACGGTGGCGAGGAAGATGCCGAGAGAGGTTGTCGCGAATAGCATCAATGCCGTGCCGGCCATGAACAGCATCAGCGAACCCGCAATGGGAACACCGAGCACGCCCTTCACGATCACCAGCAGCGACATGGACGCCGCAATCAGCACCACGAGGCCCATGGACCAGACCTTGCCGACCATGATCTCGAGGGGCGTGACGGGCATGACGAGAAGGTGCTCGATCGTGCCGTGCTCACGCTCGCGGATGAGGGCGGCGCCGGTGAGCACGATCGAGAGCATGGCGATCGACGAGATGATCTCGGCGATCGAACCAAACCACTTCTTGTTGAGCTCGGGATTGAAGCGCGCTCGCAGTGCCAACTCGACCGGCAGGGTGGCCTCGCCGCGGTAGCGATTGAGGAACTCGTCGACCTCGGCCGACACGATTGCCTGGACATAGCCGCCGCCGGTGAACGCCTGCGAAGCGCGCGTCGCATCGACATTGAGCTGTATTGTCGGCGACCTGCCGGCCAGGAGATCCCGCTGGAAATTAGGCGGAATGTCGAGCGCGAATGTCTCTAGACCGGCATCCATCCGGGCGTCCATCTCGGACTGGGTGATGACCTTCGGCGTTACGAAGAACGGCGGATAGAGCGATGTAATGATGCGCGAGGAGACGGGCGATTGGTCCTCATCCACGATCGCGATTGCAGCCCTGTTCAGCGTGTCCGGCATTGCCGTCGCGGCCGCGTAGATCGAGAGCGTGAAGGAGTAGGCCATCAGGAACATCAGTATCGGATCACGGGCGAGACCGCGCATTTCCTTGATACCGAGATTGACGACATGGGCAATGCGCATGGCTCACCGCGCCTGCTTGTTGAGGAAGGCCACGCCCAGAGCGTAGATGATTGGTACGGCAATGAGCAGGGGAATGAACGAGGATGCGAGATCGCTGAACCCCAATGCCTTCGAGAATGTTCCGCGCGAGATCGTGACGAAGTAGGTCGTCGGATAGATCTGACCGATCAGCTTGCCCATGCCTTCCAGGGACGACACGGGGTCGATGACGCCGGAGAACTGCGAGGCGGGAATGATTGTCAGGATCGCCGTGCCGAAGATGGCTGCGATCTGGCTCTTCATGAACGACGAGATCACGAGGCCGATACCGGTCGTCACGATGACGTAGATCAGCGCTGCGGTAGACAGAGTCAGGAAACTGCCCGTGAAGGGTACCCGGAAAATGAAGACTGCGAACGCTGTCAGCATGAGGAAATTCATGAAGGCGAGCGCGATATATGGAAGCTGCTTGCCGACGAGGAACTCCATGCGCGTCACCGGCGTAACGTAGAAATTAATGATCGAGCCGAGCTCCTTCTCGCGCACCACGCTGAGCGCGGCGAGCATCGCCGGGATCATCAGAAGGAGCATCGGCATGATCGCCGGCACCATGGCGACGAGGCTCACGACAGCCGGATTGTAGCGATAGCGAATCTCGAGTTTGAAAGCTCCGGCGAGTGCGGCGGCGCCGTATCTCTCGCGGGCCTTCTGCGTGAGCCAGCCTGCGTGCATCCCCTGCACGTAGCCACGGATGGTTTCGGCGCGCATGGGCATGGCGCCGTCGATCCAGGCGCCGATCTGCACGTTCCTGCCGCGCGCGACATCGCGGCCGAAGCCCGGCGGGATCTCGATCGCCAGGCTGATGTCGCCATTCGTCATCCGGCGATCGAGATCGTCGTAGTCCCTGATCGGTGCCTTCTCCGTGAAGTAGCGCGATCCCGCGATCTGGAGGGTGTAGTCGCGGCTGATGGTCGTGTCGTCGCGATCGAGAACGGCGAAGGAGAGGTTCTCGACATCCATGTTGATGCCATAGCCGATCACGAACATCAGGATGAGCGTGCCGAGGAGGGCGAGCGTGCCCCGGATCGGATCACGGCGCAGCTCCAGCGATTCCCGCTGAGTGTAGGCGAGCATCCGGCGCAGATCGAGAAGGTAGAAGCTGGATCTCACTTTGTGCGGTGAACTGGATCGCTCGATCGAAGTGATTGGCGCTGCCGGTGGGGCCTTCGCCGGCTGCTGCTCGATCGCATCCTGGAGATGACCGATGAAGGCTTCGTCCAGCGACGCGGCAGAGCGCTCGGCGATGATCTTTGCGGGCGTATCGCTGACGAGTACGCGGCCCGCATGCATCAGCGATATGCGGTCGCAGAGCTCCGCCTCGTTCATGAAGTGCGTCGAGACGAAGATCGTCACGTTATCCTTGCGCGAGAGGTCCGACAGGATCTGCCAGAAGGCATCTCGCGCGACCGGATCGACGCCGGAGGTCGGCTCGTCGAGGATCAGGATGTCGGGCGAATGAATCATGGCCACCGCGAGCGACAGGCGCTGGCGGATGCCGAGCGGCAGATCGTCGGGCAGCGCATCCATGACGTCGCCGAGACCGAACCGCCGCGCCATCTCGGCGATACGGGCCGGGATCTCGTCCGAGCTCATGTCGAAGAGCCGCGCGTGGAGATCAAGATTCTGGCGGACGGTCAGCTCGGTGTAGAGGGAGAACGCCTGCGACATGTAGCCGACGCGGCGCCGGACATCGAGGTCCTTCGGGTCGACCTCCCGCCCGAAGAGCTTGGCGACGCCCTCGGCAACAGGCAGCAGCCCGGTCAGCATCTTCATTGTCGTCGTCTTGCCGCAACCGTTCGAGCCGAGAAATCCGAAGATCTCCCCGCGCGGAATGCGGAAGCTGACATCGTCGACCGCGACGAATTCGCCGAAGCGCATCGTCAGATGTGCGGCTTCGATGGCAAAGGTGCCGTCGGCCCCGGCGTCCCGCGGCGGAATGACGACGGCATGGTGGCCGCGCCGCTTCACCTCGGGCAGCAACGCGATGAACGCGGCGTCGAGATTCGACGCGCCGGTGTGTGCGAGAATATCTGCCGGCGACCCGGTCGCCAGCACACGACCCGCATCCATGGCGACCAGCCAGTCGAAGCGCGCGGCTTCCTCCATGTACGCGGTTGCAACGATGACGCTCATGCGCGAGTGATCATGGTCGCGCCGGATATCGTCGATCAACTCCCAGAACTGCCGCCGCGACAGTGGATCGACGCCGGTCGTCGGCTCATCGAGGATGAGGAGATCGGGATCATGGATCAGCGCGCAGCAGAGCCCGAGCTTCTGTTTCATGCCGCCGGAAAGCTTGCCCGCCGGGCGGTCGGCGAACGGCGCCAAGCCCGTGCGCCGCAGAAGCTCCGCGATGCGGCGGTTGCGCTCGCGCCTGTTGTGGCCGAACAGGCGGCCGAAGAAGTTCACGTTCTCGAAAACGGAAAGCGTCGGATAGAGGTTCTTGCCGAGCCCCTGTGGCATGTACGCAATCCGCGTGTAGGCCGACTGGCGATGACGCGGCTCCGCTATGTCGCCGCCGAGCACCTCGATGCGGCCTTCCTGGATCACGCGCGCGCCGGCGATCAGCGACAGTAGGCTCGATTTGCCGACGCCGTCCGGTCCGATGAGGCCGACCATGCAGCCGGCGGGCAGATCCAGCGTGACGGCATCGAGAGCGCGCGTATTGCCGTACGTCAAGCCGATGCCCGCGATCCGGACGACGGGTCGATGAACAGGATACGGTGGGGCCGGGGCGGTCGTCATGGCAGCGGCTTTGCCGGGAGCTTCTTGGGCCACGCAGCATCCGGCGTCAGCCGGACATAGGCTATGCCCGGCAGGCCGGTCTTCACATGCTGGATGTATTTCTTCAGGAGCTCTGGCGGAATCTGCGCCTTGATCCGGAACATGAGCTTCTGGCGCTCCTCGTCCGTTTCAACCGTCTTGGGCGTGAACTGGGCGACGTTGGCGACGAAGCTCACTTTCGCGGGAATGGCATATTCGGGTGCGGCATCCAGCACGATACGCGCGTCGGCGCCGATGGCGACGCGACCGGCCTGCGCCGTCGGCAGGAAGAACGTGATGTGCACGTCTCCGAGATCGACGAGGTTGAGGACGCGACCGCCGCCGGACAGGACCTCGCCGGGTTGCGCGACGCGATACTGCACACGGCCGGGACGCGGGGATTTCAACGTGCTGTCGTTGATGTCCGTGGTGATGCTCTCGATCGCGGCCTGCGCGGCGTCGACGGCAGCCTCGGCATCGACGACCAGCGCCTTCGCCGCACCGATGGCGGCCGCAGACGCGGCGAGCTGCGCTTCGGATGCGGCAACGGCGGCGCGTGCGCCTTGCTCCGCGGCCCGGTCATCATCGAGAACCTGCTGCGAGACGGTCTCGCGCCGCGCCAGCTCCTCGGAGCGCGCAAGCTTGCGCTGGGCAGCGTCGAGCTGTGCCTTGCGCTGCGCGACGACGGCCTCGGCGGCGGTGCGCTCGGCCTCGCGTTGAGTGACGAGGCTGCGTGCGGTGTCGATGCCAATCCTGGCGCGCTTCAACTGCGCTTCGGCCTGGCGGCGATGTGCTTCGAGCTGATCGGTATCCATGCGCGCGAGCGTCTGGCCCGCCTCTACGAAGTCACCCTCGTTGACGAGGATCTCCTTGATCCGACCGGCCGTCTTGGCCGCCACGTCGATCTCGACGGCTTCGATGCGGCCATTGCCGCTGACGATGCCGGCGGGCAGGCCGCTTCCGGAGAGGCGGCCCCACGCGAAATATGCGGCAACTAGCACGGCTACGGCGACCGCGATCTGCACGCGGCGTGATGAGAAGTCCAGCTTCATCAGAGATCTCTCGTCAACTAGAGCGCTATTTATTCTCATTCGATCGACGTTCGATCGAATGAGAATGGATGAAAGTGCTCTACACTTTTTATTCTAGAGCATCTTTATCGGACCCCTGAATCGCGAAGGCGATTCCGTGCGGTCCGATGATGCTCTAGCGCATGCGCGACTTCAGCTTGATGACGTCACCATCGACGACGAACGTACCATAGCCATGATGGTGGATGGTCTTCGAGTCCTTCTGCGCTGGGTCGATCCAGGCCTTGATCACCTCGAAGACGAAAAGATTGTACTTGTTTACGAGCCGTTTATCGACGACCCGGGATTCGAGATTTGCGAAACATTCGGCAATGAGCGGCGGCGCCACCCGCGCCGCGGGGACCTTGGAGAGGCCGAACGCCTCGAATTTGTCGATCGCACGTCCCGATGAATTGCCGACCTTCACCACCTTGTCGGCCATCTCGACCGAAGGGATGGCGATCACGCACTCGCCGGTCTCGCGGAGCGCGGTGAAGCTGTGATTGCCCGCACTCACGATGCTCGCGATCAGGGGCGGCTCGAACTCGACCATCATATGCCAGGACATGGTCATGACGTCGGCGCGGTCCGCGTTCGCGGTGGTCAGCAGGACCACGGGGCCCGGCTCGATGAGCTGATAGACCTTCGCGAGCGGCAGTTCCTTCATACCAGCCATCGGTCCATCCTCTCGCGAGCTGTCGCGAGGGAGGATTGTGGCAATGGCGAAAGGAGGCCTTGAGCAGGATCAAGTCATCGGGGTATCGCGCTCAACCCGGCCGTTCGTCGAAATGGAAAAGCACGCCGCCGGTGCCTTTCGGGTGTACGAAGCCGATGAGGCCGGCGCGCGAGCCGGGCCGGCCCTTCTTGTCGATGACCGGGACGCCCGCCGCATCGAGCCCGCGGAGTACGGCGTTGATGTCGGGCGTCTTCATTGCGACGTGGTGGAGGCCCGGGCCGCGCGAGGCCACGAACTTGGCGATGGCGCCCTGGTCCTGCCGCGTCGTGCCGGAGCTGCCGTGATCGACGGCGCCCTTCTGGCGCGGATCGAAGTTCTGCAGGAACTCGAGATCGGTGTCGCCGACAGTGATGAAAGCGACGCGCAAGCCTCCGACGGGGATCGGCTCGCGCGAGTGGTAGACGACGCCGTGCTTGTCGGACGTGAAGCTCTCGACGGGGATCATGACCTCCATGTCCGTCTGCTGGCTCTCGAGCGGGCAGCCGAGCCGATGGGTCCAGGCGGCGATCCCGGCCTGATTGTCGGCGCTGGCAATGCCCAGATGGTCGAGGCGCTCGATCAGCGGCGCTTTGGTGCGATCGATGGCGACTCGCTCCGTCAGCCACGTCTTGATGCCGGCGGTGTCGCCGGGCGAGAGCGCGATGCGGCGCCGGTTGCCGAGGCCGGTTTCCGGCTTGCCCGAAACTGCAACACCCGCCTTCTGCGCGACCGCGAGACCATCGTCGATGTGATCGACGGCGAGCGCGATGTGATGGACGCCGGGCCGCGTCTCTCCTGCGACTCCGGCATGTCCCTGCGGGAACAGCGCGAGCGCACTGTCGCCGATGGCGAAGACGGGCAGGCGTTGTCCAGCGCCATCGTCGAGATCGTTGCGCTTGAGGCCAAGCTCACGGCCGAGCACGCGCGCGGTGGTATCGGCGTCGCTCACGACAAGCGCGACGTAGGCGAGTTCGCGTCCCAAGGTCATTGCGTTTCCCCCGTTTGGATGATGGATTTTTCGATGAGTGCGGCGATGCGCGTGTCGGCGAGGCCATAGTCGCGCAGCACCGCCTCCGAGTGCTCGCCGAGCAGCGGCGGTGCGGTGCGGACGGTCTTCTTGCCGATACTGTCGAGGCGCAGCGGATTCGAGAGGAGCTTCACATCGCCGAGCTTGGGATGGGACACCGTCTCGACCATGCCCCAATGCTTGACCTGGGCGTCCTCGAACACGTCGGCGACATCATAGATGGGACCAGCGGGCAGGCCGAGCGCGACGAGATCCTTCGTCCACTCGAGGCGCGTGCGCGCCGCGAACACGGCATTGAGACGACGCTTGACCTCATCGCGGTTGCGCATGCGCGCCGTGTTGTCCTTGAAGTCTGGGTTTGCCGCGAGATCACCGAGGCCGGTCAGCTCGCAGAGCTTGCGCCACATGTCGTCAGTCAACGCCGCCATGTTGAATGGGCCGTCCTTGGCTTCGAAGGCGCCATAGGGGCAGATCACGGGATGGTCGTTGCCGATGCGCTTCGGCGTGTCGCCGAGCGTGAGCTGGCGCTGGCCCTGAACGTTGAGCATCCCGACGAGGCCAGCGAGCAGGGACGTCTCGACGCGCTGGCCGCGGCCGGATGCGATGCGGTCGATCACCGCGGCCTGGACGCCGAGCGCGGCCCACATGCCCGCGCATACGTCGCCGATCGGCAGTCCGACGCGGATCGGGCCGCTGTCGTTCGTGCCGGTGATGCTCATAAAGCCGGACATGCCCTGCGCGATCTGGTCGACGCCGGGCCACTCGCCGTAGGGTCCATCGCGGCCGAAACCAGTGATGTTGGCGTAGATGAGCCGCGGGTTGGCTTCCTTGAGCGTGTCGTAGCCGAGGCCCATCTCTTCCATCGCGCCGGGCTTGAAGTTCTCGACGAGGATGTCGGACTTGGCGGCGAGCTCGGCGATCAGCGCAAGGCCCTCGGCCGTGCGGAAGTCGAGCGCGAGGCTGCGTTTGTTGCGATGGATGCTGAGATAGTAGACGCTGATGCCGTCCGCGAATGGTCCCCAGCCGCGGATCATCTCGCCCTTGGGCGACGGCTCGACCTTGATCACGTCGGCACCGAGGTCGGCGAGGATCATCGTGCAATAGGGGCCGGCGAGCGCGCGCGATAGGTCGAGAACGCGCAGGCCTTCGAGGGGCAGGGGCAAAGGGTCGTCCTCCATCAGAACGGCTGCTGTTGCTCAGCGGCCTTAGTTGCATTGGGTGGTCGGCGTGCGCCTTCCACTCAGCGCTTGCGTTCGGGGTGGAACCACAATTCCGCGAACACGTCGCGCTCGAGGCGCTGTGCGGCCTCCCGGCCGCTGTCGGCGAGCTCGCGCACGACGCGCTTGAACGCGGCCACACCGCGGCGATCGCCGCCTTCGAAAGGTTTCAGGAACTCCACGGCCGCGCCGACGACATCGGTATCGACAACCCGGTCGATGGCGCCGAGCCTGTGCGCCTCTTCCGCCGGAAGACGCGCTCCGCTGAGCGCGAAACGCTTCGCGTTTGCGCGTCCGCAGATAGCAAGGAGGCGTTCCGTGGCGAACCACCCCGGAAGGATGCCCATGCGAACCTGCGGCAACGACATGGTCGCCGAGGCAAGGGCAATGCGGAAGTCGCAGGCCAACGCAAGCTCGAAGCCGCCGCCGATCGCGACCCCGTTGATCGCAGCGACGGTCGGCACGTCGAGCAGATCGAGTTCGCTGAGGACGTCACGCGCGTTGTCGAATACTGGATTGAGTTCGGCAGCGGAAGCAAACACCGAATACGCTTTGACATCACCGCCGCTGCAGAAGTGGCGATCACCGGCACCCGTGACGATCAGGCCGGAGACGGCGCGGTCCTGGCGGATAGCCGCGAGGTGGCCGCGAAATTCGGCGACGGCGTCGGGGCCGAACGCATTTGCGGCGTAGGGGCGATCGATGGTCAGGATGACGATTGAGCCGCGCTGTTCGCGGCGCACGTTGACCGGGTCGGAGGAGCGCGCAGCTTCTGATTTGGTCACCGAGGGAATTCCTCACTCACTGTATGCTGTCCCGATTGAACTGTCCGCGACCACAAGCTGCCCGACACGCGTCACGACGCATCGATGACGCTGAGAGGCACGTCCCGGTCGTCGGGCAACTCCGCGACGAGATCCAGGAACGACAGGCCAGCCGCGATGTGCTGGCGCATGGCGAGCTCGGCCGCGCCTTCGTTGCGGGCGACAATCGCCTCCACGACGCGGTCGTGGCCCGAGAAGGACTGCTCGATGCCGCCTGCCTGCTGGAACGGATAGCGGCGATAGATTCTGAGCCGGCGCCTGATGTCGCGGACCAGCGAGGCGAGATATTCGTTGCGGCAGCCCGCGTATATCGTCTCGTGGAAATCACGATTGGCGGCGTCGTAAGCATTGACGTCCACGGTCGCGACAAGCGCTCGCGTGGTCTCGTGCACGCGCTGGAGTCGGGCGCGATCGGCATCGGTCATGCGGCGCGCCGCCGAGGCTGCGCACGAGCCTTCGAGCACCGTGAGAACCTCCCACATCGCCGCAATCTTCTTCACCGAAATGCGGGCGACCTCGGCGCCATGGCGTGGCCTGAAGACGACGAGGTCGATCGACGCGAGCTGAAGCAGCGCCTCACGCACAGGGGTTCGCGACACATTGAACTGCTCGCAAATCTTCTGCTCGTCCAGTCGCTCGCCGGGGCGAAGGTTTCCTTCCAGGATTTCGTGCTCGAGCCACGCCCGCAGCTCGCTGTGTCGATGGGACGGGGCTCCGCTTCTGCGGCTTTGCATCGGTCGTTCCCATTATCCCTTCGAGCGCACGCGCCCTGATGAGATCTCTCCAGATCTGTTTGACATTATACGGAAGGCGCCATTAGATATACAAGAACTCTCAAAAAGAAATGATTGAGAGGAAAGTGCACATAGTTTAGGGCCGCCCGTGTATGAGTGCCAGGTCGCCGGACGGTTGCGGGCGTGCCCCCAAGAGCACGCTGCTGGAGGAAGAAACGTGATGATCCGTGGGCCAATCGCAATCGCGGCGCCTTTGTGCCTTACGAGTGCGAGTGCATAGGCCCAAGCTATGAGGATCTCTCACCAATAGCGCACTGCGGCGCCATGATCGCGCGCTCACGTCTTCGACGCCGGCGGCGGCACGCGAGGTCGGACGCGACGAGTCTGGGCTCCAAGTCGGGAGTGGCCCGACAAAGTAGACGAGGCACGAAATCGGCCAAAGGCCGAGACTCTAGGAGAGGACTACCTTGATGAGGTTCGTAACAAGACGCACGTTGCTTTCACTGACTGCGGTCGCGGTCAGCTCGCTGGTCATCGCCGGCCCGGCATCGACGCAAACAGTCGACATGCGCGCGTCTCACCAATGGAAGCAGGGCACGGACGCTCGTGATCGCGCACTGCGCATTCTCGTCGACGAGGCAGTGAAGCGCGCGCCGGAACTGAAGGTCCGCATCTATCCGGGCATGTCGCTGAACATCAAGACGGTCGCCCAGTACGACGCTCTGCAGTCGGGCAGCCTCGACATGGCCATCTACCCGCTCGTCTACGCCACGGGAAAGGTGCCGGAGTATTCGATCACCATCCTGCCGGGCACGGTCGGCAATCTCGCCGAAGCGGCCAAGCTCAAGAAATCAGCATTCCGCGACAAGCTGCAGGAAATCGCCGAAAAGGACGGCGTCCATATCCTGACGTGGTGGTGGACTCCCGGCGGCTTCGCGTCGAAGGCGCGCGAGATCGGCGGTCCCGATACCGTGAAGGGTCTCTCGATGCGCGCAGCGGACCCGATTTATGAAGTCATGCTGAAGAGCGTCGGCGCGTCGATCCAGAGCATGCCATCCTCCGAAGTCTACAGCGCTATGCAGTCGGGCGTGCTGGATTCGCTGCTGACGTCCGCCGAAACCTTCGTCTCCATGCGGCTTTATGAGCAGGCGAAGAACATCACTATCGGCGGCGACTATACCATGTTCATGCTGCTGCAGCCCGTGCTCGTCTCCAAGAAGACCTGGGACAAGCTGACGCCGGCGCAGAAGGAGGCACTCCAAGCCGGCGCCTCCGCGAGCGAGAAGTTCTTCTACGGCGTGCAGGAGGAGGCCGTCAAGGCCGCGGAAGAGTCCTTCAAGAAGGCGGGGGCCAAGGTGCGGCCGCTCACGAAGGCCGAATACGAAGAGTGGGTTGCGCTTGCCAAGAAGACCTCGTGGGTGGAGTTCGAAGGAAAGAGCGACAATGCTAAGGAGCTGCTGAAGCTCCTGCTCGCCGGCCTCGGCCGCTGACAAGTTACCAGGCCGGGCCGCGCGCGGCCCGGCTCGGACCCGCCCTTCCGGAGTTCCAGAGCATGCAGGGATTTGTGAGAGCCGCCGATCGGCTCGCGATCGGTTGCGCCATCGTCGCGGCAGCGCTGCTGACCATGGCAGCGCTTCTCATTACGTGGCTGGTGATTTGGCGCGCGCTCGGCAACTCCGCGTATTGGGAGCTGGAGGCTGCCATCTACCTGATGGTCGCTTCCTGCTTCCTCGGTTCGCCGTACTGCCTCATGACTAAAGGGCACGTCGGCGTGGACCTGCTCACGACGTATCTGCCCACGGCCTGGGCGCGCCGCTTTCATCACTTCGTCATCTGGCTCGGGCTCGCGGTCTGTCTCTATCTCGCGTGGAAGGGATGGCTGCTGACGCACGAGACCTTCGAGAAGATGGAGCGCACCGGTTCGATCTGGAACCCGGTGAAGTGGCCCCTCTACGCAACCATGCCGGTGGGAATGCTGCTGACGGCGCTCCAGTACGTGGCGGAGCTGTTCAGGAAAGACGACACAAGCGAGGCTGTTCTCCCACATGACTGAGATGCAAATTGGCCTCGTGCTGCTCGTTACGACGCTCCTCATTCTCTTTTCGGGTGTTCCGATCGCGTGGGGGCTGACTGTCGTTGCAGTCGCGTTCCTGATGATCTTCGAAGGCCCGAGCAGCCTCGATACCGTCGCGCTCATCATGCTCGACGAGCTTGCCTCCTTCGCGCTGCTCACAATTCCGCTGTTCGTGCTGCTCGGCGCGAGCATCGGCGCCACCGCTGCGGGACGCGATATTTACGAGAGCTTCTACCGCCTGCTCTATCGGGTGCCGGGCGGCCTGGTCATCGCGAACATTTTCGCCTGCGGGCTGTTCTCGGCCATCTGCGGTTCATCACCCGCGACGGCAGCCGCGATCGGCAAGGTCGGCGTGCCGGAAATGCTGCGGCGTGGCGTCTCGCGAGAGCTTGCGACCGGCTCGGTGTGTGCCGGCGGAACGCTTGGCATTCTGATCCCGCCATCAGTCACGCTGATCCTGTATGGCCTCGCGACCGAGACATCGATCGGACGCCTCTTCCTCGCCGGCGTCATCCCCGGCATCCTGCTCGTGTTCCTGTTTGCCGCCTACGCCTGGCTGGCGTCGATCTTCGAGAACCGGAAACGCGCGCGCGCGGCCGAGCCCGTTCAAGAAGTCCATTTCACGACGGCGGAGAAGATCTCCGGGTTGCTGAAGGCCGGACCTTTCCTCGGGATTCTCATCGCCGTCGGCTTCTTCATGTACGGTGGCTTCGCGACGCCTTCAGAGGTCGCTGCGATCGCGGCTGTGCTGGGCCTGCTCCTCGTCATCGTCATCTACAATACGTGGCGCGCGCGCGACCTCTGGCACATCTACAGGGACACGGTGCGTGAATCGACGATGATCCTGATGATCATCGCCGCGGCGGCACTCTACTCGTACATGCTTTCGCGGCTCTACATCACGCAGACGGCGGCCGAGGGACTCGTGTCGCTCCAGATGAACCGCTGGCTGCTCATGGTGGCGATCAACATCTTCCTGCTGATCGCGGGCTGCTTCCTGCCGCCCGTCGCCATCATCCTGATGTGCATGCCGATCCTGACGCCGGTACTGGAAGCCAATAACTTCGACCTGATCTGGTTTGCGATCATCATGACGATCAACCTGGAGATCGGTCTCATCACGCCGCCGGTCGGTCTCAACCTGTTCGTGCTGCGAGGCGTCGCGCCGGATATTCCGATCGGCGTGATCCTGCGGGGATCGCTGCCGTTCGTGATCATCATGCTCCTCTTCATGGTGCTGCTGTCGGTCGTTCCGGAGATCGTGACGTGGCTTCCCGACAAGGTGATGGGACCGGGACGATAGCGGTTGAACGATCGGCAGCGTGCGCGAATGTGCAACTCGATGCTTAAGGCGCTCTAGCGTCGAATGCCGGGGCTTTGAAGCGGCAGTCCTTCGCCGCGCCACGCGAGGTAGAGCTCGAGCGCCAGATACTCCGGTGCGACGTAGTCGAGCGGCTCGGCGCGTACGCCGAGACTGCATGCCCTGAGCCGGCGATGCACCGAGCCCATGGTCTGCCACTCGAGCCGATAGGCCGGCCATCCGTCGGTCTGGCCCTGGCTGATCCTGTGGCCGTGGAGCTGGCGGCGGCTCACGAAACCGTGCACCATCGATGCAGGGAGACATTGTCTGTATAACAAGGTGCGACGGATCGGGCGGTTCAGCCGCGTTGGGAACGAGGGCCGCAGGCCATGGAGGGCTCTGCCGCGTTCCTCGGGGCTGCGCCCGATTCCTTAGGGGGGCTGACGCGCAGGGGCGTGGACGCCAGAACGGGAGTTCGATGACATGCGCTGGCTGATCGGAGCCGTTCTCGCCGCGATCTTGGTTGCCGGCGGTGTGGGATGGCACCTGAAGCGGAACCCAGTGCAGAGCGCGAGCCCCGTTGCGCCGCCACCGTCCGCGGTCATCGTGGATGCGGCCCCCGTCAAGATAGGCTCGATACGCCGGCAGATCGACGCCGTGGGCAGCCTGCGCTCGAACGAGTCCGTCATCATCAGGCCGGAGATCGCCGGCCGTGTCAGCGAGATCCTGTTTCAGGAGGGCCAGAGCGCCACGCGCGGGACACCGCTCGTGCGCCTCGACTCGAGTATCGCGCGCGCCCAGGTAGGGCAGATGAACGCGGCGCTCGAGCTCAGCAAGGTAAACTTCGACCGCGCCCAAGAGCTGATGAAGAAGGGCGCGGGATCGCAGCGCGCGCATGACGAGGCCCTCGCCAAGTTACGCGCCGACGAGGCGTCGCTGGCGCTGGCGCAGGCGACGCTCGACAAGATGACGCTCGTGGCGCCGTTCGACGGTATCCTGGGGTTGAGGAAGGTCAGCCTCGGCGACTACGTCAATCCCGGCCAGGATATGGTCAACATCGAGAGCATCGAGACGCTGAAGGTGGATTTCCGAGTGTCGGAAATCTATGCGGTACAGCTCAAGGTCGGCCAGCCGATCAATATCATGCTCGATGCCGTTCCAGGCGTGACGTTCGACGGCGAGGTCTATGCCATCGACCCGGCGCACGATCCCAACGGTCGCGCCGTCATCCTGCGGGCACGTACACTCAACAAGGGCGGGCAGTTGCGCTCTGGGATGTTCGCCCGCGTCACGCTGATCATCGATGCCGGCACGCAGGGGATCCTGATTCCCGAGACGGCGATCGTGCCGATGGGGCAGGAGCTGTTCGTGTTCGTGCTCGACGGCGACAAGGCCAGGCTGACGAAACTCAAGACGGGGCAGCGCCGCGCCGGCCTGGTCGAGGTCGCGCAGGGGCTGGAGAGGACGTCGGTCGTCGTCACGGAAGGCGCCCTGAAGCTGCGCGACGGCATGACCGTGAAGGCCAACGTCGAGAAGGCTGATTGAGCCATGAGCCTGCCCGAGCTCTGCATTCGCCGGCCCGTGTTCGCGACCGTCCTGAGCCTCGTTATCGTTCTAATCGGCTTCGTCTGCTACCAGCGCCTCGCGGTGCGCGAATATCCGAACATTGATCCGCCCGTTGTTCTCGTTCAGACGATCTATCGCGGGGCGAGCGCCGAGGTCATCGAGAGCACCGTCACGCGTGTGCTCGAGGAATCGATCGCCGGCATCGAAGGGATCGACTACCTGCGCTCGATGACGCGCCAGGAGCGCAGCTTCATCGTGGTGCGCTTCAAGCTCGGTCGTGACGTCGAGGCCGCGGCCAACGACGTCCGCGACCGCGTAGGGCGCATGCGGGGCAGGCTGCCGGACGAAATCGACGAGCCGGTCATCTCGAAAGTGGAGGCCGACGCGCAGCCGGTGCTGTTTCTGGCATTCTCCTCCGATCGCCATTCTCAGCTCGAGATCACGGATTTTGCCGATCGCGTCGTCAAGGATCGGCTGCAGTCGATCAGCGGCGTGGCCGAGGCCCGCATCTTCGGCGAGCGCAGATATGCCATGCGGATATGGCTCGATGCGGCGCGCCTCGCGGCCTACCGCCTGACGCCGCAAGACGTCGAGGACGCGCTGAAGAAGCAGAACGTCGAGGTTCCCGCCGGCCGCATCGAAAGCAAGGATACCGAGTTCACGGTCCTGGCGGAGACCGATCTGCGGATGCCGAGCCAGTTCGATGCCATCATCATCCGGACGGTCGACGGCTATCCCGTCCGGCTGCAGGATGTCGGCCGCGCGGAGCTCGGACCGCTGGATGAGCGCATCTCGGTGCGCTTCAAGGGGCAGCCTGCCGTTGCCATCGGCGTCGTCAAGCAGGCTGTTGCCAATCCGCTCGACATCTCGAAGGGGGTGCGCGCGGCGCTCCCGGACATCACCACCAATCTGCCGGAAGGCATGAAGGTCGAGATGGCGCACGACACCTCGGTGTTCATCCAGGCGTCGATCGATTCCGTGTATCGCACGATTGGCGAGGCCGTGGTGCTGGTGGTCATCGTCGTGTTCCTGTTCCTGCGCAACGTACGCGCGACGATCATTCCGGTGGTGACCATTCCGGCGTCGCTGCTCGGCGCCTTCGCGATCATGGTCGTGCTTGGCTTCACGGTGAATACGCTGACGCTGCTCGCAATGGTGCTGGCGATCGGGCTGGTGGTCGATGACGCGATCGTCGTGCTCGAGAACATCTATCGTCACATCGAGGAGGGGATGGCGCCGATCCCGGCCGCCATTCAGGGCAGCCGGGAGATCGGCTTCGCCGTCATCGCCATGACGCTGACGCTGGCGGCCGTCTACGCGCCGATCGGTTTCATGTCGGGGACCACGGGGCGGCTGTTTACGGAGTTCGCGTGGACGCTTGCCGGCGCCGTCATCGTATCGGGCTTCGTCGCGTTGACGCTGAGTCCGATGATGTGCTCGCGCATGCTGCGACATCAGACGAGCCATGGCCGCATCTACAATTTCGTCGAGCGGGTGCTGGTTGGGCTGACGGAAGGCTATCGATCGGCGCTGCGCGGCGCGCTCAAAGTCAGGTTCCTCATTCTGCTGGTCGGCGCGCTTTTCGCGTCAGCCAGCTATTTCGTTTTCACCGCATTGAAGCCCGAGCTGTCACCGGTCGAGGATCGCGGCACGATTGTCAGCTTCTTCATCGGTCCCGAAGGCGCGACGATCAACTACATGGAGAAGTACGCGCGGCGGTTCGAGGAGATCTTCAACAAGAGCGTGCCAGAGGCCGAGGCGGTCTTCGTCGTGTCCGGCAATCCGATCGTGTCGCAGGGCGTCTCGTTCGCGCGCCTGAAGTCGTGGGACAAGCGTGAGCGCAAGCAGCAGGATATCGTCAATTCTCTGGCACCGCAGATCAAGCAGCTGCCCGGCGTGATCGGTTATGCAACCAATCCGCCGTCGCTCGGCCAGAACGCCGGCTCGCGTCCGGTCTGGATCTCGGTCGCGATGCAGGGCGAGTACAGCGACATCAGCCGCACGGTCGACGCGATCATCGCCGAGGCCGAGAAGCATCCCGCGCTCGCCAACCTCGAATCGCGCCTGAAGCTCAACAAGCCCGAGATCAAGGTCAGCGTGAACCGCGACAAGGCGGCGAGCGTCGGCGCGCAGGTGGAGACGATCGGGCGAACGCTGGAGACCATGCTTGGGGGGCGCCAAGTCACGCGCTTCAAGCAGAACGGCAAGCAGTACGACGTGATCGTGCAGGTGGCCAATATAGAGCGGACCGACCCCGACGATCTCTCCAAGATCTACGTCCGCGGCGCCAATGGCGAGATGATCCAGCTCTCTAACCTCGTCGATCTCCGCGAGGCGGTCGCGCCGCGCGAGCTTGCGCGCATGGATCAGCTGCGATCGGCGGACATCACCGCGAACATCGGGGCCGGCTACTCGCAGGGCGAGGCGCTCGACGCCCTCGAGGCCGTTGCGCGGCGCATCCTTCCGCCGTCGGCGCGCATCGACTACATCGGCCCGTCCCGCGAGTACAGGCAGGCGTCAGGCGACATCTATTTCACGTTCCTGCTCGCGCTCGCCTTCATCTACCTCGTGCTGGCGGCGCAGTTCGAGAGTTTCGTCGATCCCTTCATCATCATGTTGACGGTGCCGCTGTCGATGACGGGCGCGCTACTGGCGCTCTATTGGGGCGGCGGATCGATGAACATCTACAGCCAGGTCGGACTGGTGACGCTGGTCGGTCTCATCACCAAGAACGGCATTCTCATCGTGGAGTTTGCCAACCAGCTCCAGGAGCAGGGCCGGGCCAAGGTCGAGGCGGTCATCGAGGCCTCGGCGCTGCGGCTGCGCCCCATTCTCATGACGACGGGAGCGATGGTGCTCGGGGCGGTTCCACTCGCAATGGCGACCGGCGCGGGTGCGGAAAGCCGCACGCAGATCGGCCTCGTCATCGTCGGCGGGCTGCTGCTCGGCACGCTGCTGACCCTGTTCATCGTGCCGACCGTCTATTCGCTGCTCGCCCGCGATCATGCACGGCTGACGGAGACTCAGGGCGCGGCACATGAGCCGGCAAAGCATCCGACGCCGGCAGAGTGACGCGTTGAGACCAGTGGTCTAGCGGGAACGAGCCGCTTACGCTCGCGCGCGAACGCTATCTATGCTCATTCGATTGCCGTTCGATCGAATGCTCAATCGCGAAAGCGATTCCGTGCGGTCCGATGATGATCTAGTGGCTCGATGGGCTCCGTCGCGCTCGCGTCTCCGTCGCCCCACAGACCTTGCGCGGAAAGCTCACGCGCAATGCTCATGCAGAGGTGCCCGATCGCCTCCACCGCCGGAGTTCGGCTGCCGACGATGGGACGCACCAGCGCGACAGTCCGCCGGATCGGCGGATTGACGATCCGCACGGCGGCTATCGTTCCGGCGCGGAGCTCAGGCCAGATCGCGTTTCTCGGCGCGAGGCCGTACGCGCGGCCCGATGCAACGACCATCGTGACGAGATGGAGTGCATCCGCCTCCACCACGACAGAGGGCTCAAAGCCCTCGCCCATGGCCGCGTTGTCGACCAGCTCCCGGATCGTATGCTGCTGCCCGGCAAGGACGAGTGGCAGGCCCTTTATGTCCTTGAGCGAGATCTCTGACGGAAAGCCCGCCATCTTGGATGGCGCACCGACGAGCCACAGCTCTTCGCGCACCATGTTCTCGACGAATTGGCTGCTGTTCGGCTCGGGGTCATACAGAACGGCGAGGTCGAGGCGGCCGGCCTGGATCCATTCGCGCAAGAAGCCGCTCATGGATTCGACGAGGTGGAGCTTGATGCCGGGATAGCGGTCCATAGCCGCAAACAGGAGCCGCCCGGCAATGACGGCACTCGCCGCCGTGGGCAACCCGATCTCGACACGGCCTGTGATCTCGCGGCCATTGTGCTCGAGCACTTCAGGCAGCGTGTCGAACGCGCGAAGGATCGTCAGCGCGGAATTGTAGATCTGCTCCCCTTCCTGCGTAAGCGTGACGCCGCGGCTGGTGCGCCGGAACAGGGTCCTGCCGAGACGATTCTCCAGCTCCATGAGGCGGCGACTGACGGCCGGCTGGGCGACACGAAGATGGCGCGCGCCCGCCGAGACGCTCCCCGCCTCGGCGGTCGCGATCAGATAACGCAGATGTTTCAAGTCCATAGGTGCCATGCTATTTGGGCATGGATCGTAGGTCAACATAGTATTGGCTTTTCCGAGTGAGCCGCGCTGTACTTAATCGCAAGGTTCCGAATGAGCGACAGCAAGTGCGCTCACGTCACGGCCTTGCAGAACGATCTGCTGAGTAAATCCGAAGAAGACTATTTGCTAAAGTGAAAAGAAAATCTGGGATGGAAACGGCTCAGTACCTGCGCGTGGCGGGTAATTGGGAAGAGCGTGCGGGTGTCACGCGCTTCATCGGCGCAATTGACTGGGGAATCCGTTCGGCCGCGCCGGGCATCGTGGCGGCGTATGTCGAGAGCGGCGCCGCGCCGGGCCTTCAAGCCATGCCGGTGTCCGCGGGGATGCTGAACGCAGATGCCCAGGGCCTGTGGTCTGTTGCACGCGACCGCGCTCTGCGTGCCAGGGTCTGACGGTCGCGCCTATGCTCCAGTACATTGTCAAACGCCTCGTCCTCATGGTCCCTACGCTGATCGGCGTGGCGATGCTCACGTTCTTCGCGCTGCGCGTGGTGCCCGGCGACATCGTCGAGATCAAGCTCAGGGCGGACGGCGGGACCGTGACGCAGGCGGTCATCGACCGTGAACGCGAGAAGCTCGGGCTCAACAAGCCGCTGACCTCGCAGTTCACGGATTGGATGAAGGGGCTGGTGACGCTCGACCTCGGCACGTCCATGTGGACGGGGAGGCCGGTCGCCCAGGAGATCGGCATTCGCATCGGCCTGACGCTACAGGTCGCCGTGATGGCTGCCATCCTGTCGGTGCTGATCGCCGTGCCGCTCGGTACGATATCGGCGCTCTATCGCGATACCTGGATCGACTATCTGGTCCGCATCATCACCATCGCGGGACTGGCCGTGCCGTCGTTCTGGCTCGGCATGTTGATCATCATCGGCCTGCTCTATCTGTTCGCCTGGTCGCCGCCGGTCAACTACGTGCCGTTCTACGTCGACCCGCTCGCCAACATCTCGCAGCTCATCTGGCCGGCGCTTGCGGTCGGCTACCGGTACTCGGCGGTTGTCGCACGCATGATCCGCTCCTCGGTCATCGAGGTGCTGAAGGAGGACTATGTCCGCACGGCGCGCGCCAAGGGCGTGCTGGAGAAGGTGGTCGTTGCCCGGCATGCCATGCGCAACGCGCTTCTCCCGGCGGTGACCGTGGTGGGTCTCGAGTTCGCGTTCCTGATCGGCGGCCTCGTGGTGACGGAGCAGGTGTTCAATCTCAACGGCATCGGCCGCCTCTTCGTCGATGCCGTCAACCGGCACGACTTCATGATCGTCCAGTCGCTGGTGCTGCTGATCGCGGTCATGTTTGCGGCGGTCAACCTGCTGGTGGACCTGCTCTACGCGTGGCTCGACCCGCGCATCCGCTACTCTTGATAGGCCGCACCGATGGCTGTCACCTCCTCGTCCGAGCCAGCTCCGCCCGCCAGCGTGCCCCGGCGTCGGCGAAGCCGCATCCTCGACTTCGCCCGGTCGCAACCGCTGGGAGCCGTTGGGCTGCTGATCATCATCGTCATCGCGCTCGCGGCCGTGTTTGCCGACTTGGTCGCACCATACGATCCTGAGAGCATGGATTTGATGGCCAACCTGGCCGCCCCTTCCTGGCAGCACCCTCTCGGCACCGATTCCCTCGGCCGCGACATTCTCTCCCGCATCATCTACGGCGCGAGAACGGCCCTCGCGATCGGTCTCATCTCGTCGTTCTTCGGCTGTACGGTGGGTGCGATCATCGGCGTCACCTCGGCGTACTTCGGCGGCAAGATCGACCTCGTCGTCCAGCGCCTGATCGATATCGTGCTCTCCTATCCCATCATCGTTCTGGCCGCTGTCGTCGTCGCGATCTTCGGCCGCTATCCTGTGCTCGGGATCGATCTCAACCTCATTCTGGCGATCGCCATCCCGGTCGTACCTCGCGTCGCGCGCGTCCTTCGCTCGGCGGCGCTGAGCATCCGGGAGATGCCCTACGTCGATGCCGCGCGGGCCGGCGGCTTCTCCAACTCGCGCATCATCTTCCGCCATATGCTGCCGAACGTGCTGGCGCCGTACCTGATCATGCTGACAGCCTATATGGCGCAAGCGATCTTGCTCGAAGCCTCTCTGTCGTATCTCGGCCTCGGCGTTTCGGAGCCGACGCCGGCATGGGGCCTAATGCTCTCCGGCGACTCGGCAACCTTCTACGAGCAGGCGCCGTGGATGATCATCTTCCCGGGCCTGGCGATCTCGCTCGCCGTGTTCGCCTTCAACCTCTTCGGCGACTCTCTTCGCGACTGGCTCGACCCCAAATTCAAGACGTGAGCCGCACTATGGGCAGCAAAGGATGACGAGGAGACCGAGTACGTAATCCAGCGCCGCGTGAAACCGGCCGTCAATGGCCGAACGCGCCGAACACCCGCCAACGCGGGAGCCTGCGGAATTCATTCGAACGAGACTTCGCGCCGCCCACCGCGACGGCTGTCGATGAGCCATGCCTGATCAAGCGAGGAGCCGAGACCATGCCACAGCGATACTCTCCCTATGCCGACTTCACCGTCTGGCGCTCGATGCTGTTCGTTCCGGTGAACGTCCGCAAGTATGTCGACAAGGCGCATGAGAGAGGCGCGGACGCCATCATCCTCGATCTCGAGGACAGCATCGCGCCGAACGACAAGGCAGAAGCGCGCACGCTCATCGCCGAGACCGCACCCATCGTCTCGCGTTCGGGTGCCGACGTGCTCGTGCGGATCAACTGCCCGATCGAGCTCGCCGTGCGCGACATCGAGGCGGCGGTATCAGAGAACGTCGAGGCGCTGCTGCTTCCGAAGCTCGACTCGGCGGGGCATGTGCGCCTGCTGGCCGAACTCGTCGATCGCGTCGAGGCCAGCAAGGGCGTGACGCACGGCAGGACGAAGTTCATCGCGATGGTGGAGACCGCCGCGGCCTTCCCGCAGATCTACGAGATCGCAGCGGCGCATCCGCGCGTCGTCGCCGTGACTCTCGGTGGGGAAGATTTCGCGTCCTCGCTCGGCGCCGAGCCGGAGCCCGAGGTCCTTCTCTATCCGAAGCAGCAGGCGGTGCTCGCGGCTCGCGCGGCAGGCATCGCTCCGATAGGCACAATCGGCTCGGTCGCGAACTTCGCCGATATCGAAGGCTATCGCGCGATCATCAAGCGCTCGGTGCGCTTCGGCTTCGAAGGCAGCGCCTGCATTCATCCGAGCATCGTGCCGCTGCTCAACGAAGGTTTCAGCCCGCGGCCGGAGGATGTGGATCGCGCCAAGCGCATGGTTGCAGCCTACAAGCAGGCATTCGCGGAAGGGCGCGGCTCGGTCACTTTCGAGGGCAAGATGATCGATGTCCCGATCGTCGAGCGCGCGGAACGCGTAATTGACCGTGCCCGCCGGCTGGAGAAGCGGGGGAAGGCATGACGGCGGCTCGCACCATGGAACCTATCGGGCCGCTGTCCTCGATCCGGATTCTCGACCTCACCAGCTACCTTGCGGGCCCATACGGCTGCACGCTGCTCGCGGACCTCGGTGCCGAGGTAATCAAGATCGAGTCGCCCGAGGGCGACATGATCCGCAACTTTCCTTCGACGATCCCTAACGAGAGCCGGGTCTTCCTCGGCACCAACCGCAACAAGCTCGGCATGGTGCTCGATCTCAAGAAGCCGGAAGCGCAGGCGGTCTTCGACCGCATGGTCGCCGAGGCCGACGTAGTCGCACACAACTTCCGACCGTCGGTGCCGGCCCGCCTCGGCATCGGTTACGAGCGGCTAAAGGGCATCAATCCGCGTCTCATCTATGTCGCCGTCACCGGTTTCGGCCAGACGGGGCCTATGGCGCAGAATGCCGGATTTGATCAGGTCCTCCAGGCCATGACCGGCATATGCAATTTCCAGGGCCGCGCCGACAAGCCCGAGCTCGTACTTGGTTCGATCGTCGACTACTACACGTCGGCGCTCCTCGCATTCGGCGTCTCTGCGGCGCTTCTCCACCGCGAGCGCACGGGCGAGGGCCAGTTCGTCGGCCTCTCGCTCCTGCGCACGGCACTCTCCATGCAGGCCGGACGCTTCGTCTTCGCCGAGGGCGAAGGGCCGGAGGCGGCGCGCGATCTGAGGTCGGGCGGTCTGACCGGTCTCCATCCCACCAAGGATGGGTACATCTACATCTCCGCGCACTCGCCGCATTTCTGGACGGCGCTGTGCGAGCTCATCGGCATGCCGGAGTTCGCGAACAATCCTCGCTACGACACCATGCGCAAGCGTGCTGAGCTCGCTCACGAGATCATGCCGCGAATGCGTGAGCTGCTGCTCGCGCACACCGCTGAAGAGTGGGAGGAGATATTCGGCCAGCGTGTGCCGAACTCGAAGGCGCATCCGATCGAGGACATGTTCGAGCATCCGCAGGTGCTCGACCAGAAGCTCGTCGCGACGATGAAGCATCCGATCGTCGGGTCTTATCGCGGGCTCGGCAAGCCGATCGAGTTCGGTTCGACGCCGGGACCTGCGCAGTTCGGTGCACCGACGTTCGGGCAACACACCGACGAGCTGCTTCAGCGCCACGGCTACTCGACCGACGAAATCACCAAGTTGCGCGATGCGGGCGCAGTCCAATAACCAGTGAGATGGGAGAGAAATATGAAGTTGCATCTCTTGAGCGGCCTCGCGGCCGTGGGCCTCGTCGCAATCGCGACGGCGGCAGGAGCCGACAGTCCCGTCAAGGGCGGCACGCTCGCCTACGCCGTGCAGGGCGAGACCTCGACATATGACTGCCACGCCGGCTCGAGCTTTTCCAACATCCACTTCCTGGCACCGCATTTCTCATTGCTCGTCCGCTTCGATCCGGCGAGCTATCCCAAGATCGTGCCGGATCTGGCGAAGAGCTGGACGGTTTCGGAAGACGGACTGACCTACACCTTCAAGCTGAACGAGGGCGTCAAGTTCCACGACGGCACGGTCCTGACCGCGAAGGATATCAAGGCGACCTACGAGCGCATCTGGAAGCCGACCGCCGGCGTCATATCGGTACGCGCGGCCTTTTTCGAGGATCTCGAATCCATCACGACGCCGGACGATCACACCGTGGTGTTCCGTATCAAGCAGGCGGACGCAGGGATGCTGTCGAACTTCGCCAGTCCGTGGAACTGCGTCTATTCCGCGGCGAAGCTGGCTGAGGATCCGCTCTACCCGACCAAGACCATCATGGGGACCGGGCCGTTCGTCTTCGTCGAGCATGTCGCCGGGTCGCACTGGGTCGGCAAGCGCTTCGACGGCTATTTCCGCAAGGGTCTGCCCCATCTCGACGGCTTCCGGGCCCAGTCGATGAGCGGTACTGCGATCGTGAATGCGCTCGCCGGCGGCCAGATTCAAGCCGAGTTCCGCGGCTTTCCTCCCGCCGATGCCTCGCGCATCCAGCGCGCGCGTGGCAATGACGTCGTGTTCTCCTCGAGCGAGTGGCTTGCGCACTTCTTCTTCTCCTTCAACACGGAGAAGAAGCCGTTCGACGACATTCGCGTGCGGCGCGCGCTGACGCTCGCCGTGGACCGCTGGGGCGGCGCCGGGCCGATGTCCCGCATCACGTTCCTCAGCTACGTGGGCGGGCTGATGCGGCCGGGCGCCGACATGGCGCTGCGGGGAGATGATCTCCTCGACCTGCCGGGCTTCTCGAAGGATATCGAAGCCGCACGGAAGGAAGCGCGTGCCCTGCTGAAGGAGGCGGGCGTGCCCAATCTGACGTTCACAGTGACCAATCGCACCACGGCGCCGTTCATTCCGCTGGGCCTCTTCCTCATCGACCAGTGGCGGCAGATCGGCGTCAAGGTCGAGCACCAGCAGCTCGATACCGCGCAATGGCTCGCCGCGAGGCGTGCCGGCAACTTCGACGTGGTGGTCGATTCGCAGGCCGAGTGGAACGACGACGGTTCCGTCCAGCTCAGCCGCTTTCTGTCCAAGGACATCGCCGGAGACACCAATATCTCCCGGTACATCGATCGCAAGGTGGACGAGCTCTACAAGCGGCAGAAGGGCCAGCTCGTGCCGACCGAGCGCGCTGCGACCTTGAAGGAGCTGCAGCGGCACCTCATCCAGCAGGTCTACTCTGCGCCTGTCTTCTGGGCATCGCGCAACGTGGCGCTCGACCGTCGCCTCAAGGGATGGACGCCGCTTCCGAGTCACATGCTGAACCAGGATCTTGCCGAGATCTGGCTGGAACGCTGATCTGCCGAGACTGCGATATTGGCATGAGGCGCGACCGTTCTTTCCCGGTCGCGCCTCATTCGTTTCGGGACTTCGCTCTTACTCAGCGGGAACAGGCGGAGCGCCGCCGTCGCCGCGTGCCGGTCCCGCGTCCTTGCCGCTCAAGCGGCGGTGCAACTTGTCGAGCAGCAGGTAGATGATCGGCGTCGTGTAGAGCGTCAACACCTGCGACACCAGCAGCCCGCCGATGATGGCGATGCCGAGCGGACGGCGCAGCTCCGAGCCGGGTCCGGCGGCCAACGCGAGAGGGACGGCGCCGAGGAGTGCCGCGAACGTCGTCATCATGATGGGACGGAAACGCTCGCGGGCGGCTTCGATGATGGCCTGCTCCGGCGAAAGCTTGCGGCTGCGCTCCGCCTCCAGGGCGAAGTCGACCAGCATGATGCCGTTCTTCTTGACGATGCCGATCAGCAGGATGATGCCGATGAAAGCGATCACCGACAGCTCCATGCCATACCAGCGGAGTGCGATCAGCGCGCCGAGGCCAGCGGAGGGCAGCGTCGAGATGATCGTGATCGGATGCGCGAGGCTTTCGTAGAGCACGCCGAGCACGATGTAGACCGCGAGCAGCGCCGCTACGATCAGCAGCATCTGCGTGTTGCCCTGCTGCGCGAACGCCTTGGCGTCGCCAGCCGGCTCGGCGCGGATGGTGTCCGGCAAATGCATCTCGGCGATGGCCTGCTTGATGGCCGCCTGGGCCTCGTCGAGCGTCATGTCCGCCGTGAGGCCGTAGCTGATGGTGACCGCAGGGAACGGGCCCTGGTGGTTGACGACGAGGGGCGCCAACGTGCGCGTCATGTTGATGACGCTGGTCAGCGGGATCTGCGCGTCGCCCCTGCCGGGAACGAAGATGTGCTGGAGGTCCGAGGGATCCTGCTGGTAGCGCGGATCGACTTCCAGGATGACGCGGTATTGGTTGCGCTGAGTGTAGATCACCGAGACCTGGCGCTGGGCGAAGGCGTTGTTCAGCGCGTTGTTGATGTCGCTGATGCGGACGCCGAGACGCGCGGCCGCCTGACGGTTGATGGTGATGCTCGCCTGCAGGCCGCCTTGCTCACGGTCACTGTTGACGTCTGCAACTCCGGGGATGGCCGCTATCCTGTCCGCGACCTTCGGTGCCCAGGCGTAGAGGTCGGCGGTCTCCGTGCCCCACAATGTGAACTGGTAGTCGGAGTCCGCCTGTCGGGCACCGGTGCGGATGTCCTGCGCAGCGCCGAGGAAGACGCTGAGGCCCCTGATTTGCGACAGCTCGCGCCGCATCCGGTCGATGACGCGGGCCGTCGGCAGGTTGCCGCGCTCGGCAAGCGGCTTGAGGGCGATGAACATGCGGCCGCGATTGACCGTGGAGCTGAAACCTGATGCCCCGACCGACGAGCCGACGTTGGCGACGGCCGGATCGGCGAGCACGATGTCGAGCGCCTGCTGCTGAAGGACGGTCATGGCGTCGAAGGAGATGTCCGTGTGGGCGCGCGTACCCGCGAAGATCAGGCCGGTATCGTCGCGCGGAAAGTAGCCCTTCGGGCTCTTGATGTAGAAGTCGACGGTGAGCACCACTGTGGCGATCATGACGGCCAGCATCACCATCTTGTGGCGGACGGCGACGCCGAGCGTCACCGAATAGATGCGCAGCACGAAGCCAAACACCGCTTCCACAACACGGTCGAGCCAGGTGGCGTTCGGGCTCGGCGGTGAGCGCACGAAGTGGGCGCAGATCATCGGTGTCACGGTCAGCGACACTACGAGCGAGACAGCGATCGCGAACACCAGCGTGACCGAGAATTCGCGCAGAAGGCGGCCGACCACGCCCTCCATGAACAGCAGTGGAATAAAGGCGGCGATCAGCGAGATACTGATGGAGACGACCGTGAAGCCGATCTGGCGGGCGCCTTCGAGCGCGGCGCGGATCGGCGACCAGCCCTTCTCGAGATTGCGGAAGACGTTCTCGATCATGACGATCGCGTCATCGACGACGAATCCGACCGATACGGCGAGGGCCATCAGCGTCAGATTGTTGATCGAGAAGCCGGCGAGCCACATCGCGGCGCAGGTGCCCGCGAGCGACAGCGGAACCGTGATGCCGGCGGCGATGGTCGGCGTCGGCCGCCGCAGAAATAGATAGACCACGACCATCACCAGCACGACGGAGAGCAGCAGCGTGAGCTGCATGTCGTGGACGCTGGCGCGCAGCGTCATGGTGCGGTCGGAAAGCACGGAGATGTCGACGCCCGCCGGCACCCAACGCTTGATCTCCGGAAGAAGCTCGAGGACGCGATCGACGGTCTCGATGACGTTGGCGTCCGCGCCCTTGATGATCGTGAGAAGGATCGCCGGTTTGCCGTTGAACATGGCCTGAGCGCGCGAATTGCGGGTGCCGTGTTCGACCGTTGCCACGTCGGCGAGCCGCACCACGGCGCCGCCGGCCACGGACTTGATCACGATGCTCTTGTAGTCGTCGATGGTGCGGAGCTGGGCGTTGGTTTCCAGCGCAATGATGTTGCGGTCGCCGTCGATGATGCCGAGCGGTGCGAGGGCGTTGGTGCGGGCGATGGCGGTGCGGACGTCGTCGATGCTGAGCCCCATCGCCGCCACCTGCCGCGGGTTCACGCGGATCCGGATGGCGGGCTGCTCGGCACCGGCGACGGTGACCTCGGCGACGCCGTCGATCTGGGAGATGCGCTGGGCGATAACGGTGTCGGCCGCGTCGTACATGTCGCTCGGTGCCGTCGTCTGCGACGTCAGGGCGAGGATGAGGATCGGGGCGGCGGCGGGGTTGGACTTGCGGAAGCTCGGCAGCGACGGCATGTCGGCCGGCAGATCAGCGGCGGCGGCGTTGATCGCAGCCTGCACGTCCTGCGCGGCGCCGGTGATCGTGCGCTTGAGCGAGAATTGGATAGCGATGCTCGTCCGGCCAAGCGAGTTGGTCGAGGACATCTCGTTGACGCCGGCGATCTCGCCGAGCCGCCGCTCGAGCGGGGCCGCGACGAGCGCCGCCATCGTCTCGGGATCGGCGCCCGGGAGACTTGCGCTGACCCGGATCGTCGGAAACTCGACCGTCGGCATGCTCGCGACGGGAAGGAAGCGATAGGCCACCAAGCCGAGCAGCGTCAGCCCGATCGAAAGCAGGATCGTGGCGATCGGTCGCTCGATGAAGGGCCGGGAGAAGTTCATCGCGGCCTCATTCGGTCGGCTGTCGCGACAGCGGCGCCGACTCGCCCGCCACGTCGTCGGGCACGTGGATGGCGCCGTTGGAGCCGGGCGCCAGGCGCGCACGCACGCGCTCCATGGCGAGATAGATGACGGGCGTCGTATAGAGGGTCAGGAGCTGGCTGAGCAGCAGGCCTCCGATGATGGTGACGCCGAGCGGATTCCTGAGCTCGGAGCCGGTACCGCCCTCGAGCGCGAGCGGCAGCGCGCCGAACAGCGCCGCGAGCGTCGTCATCATGATCGGCCGGAACCGCAGGAGGCACGCCTTCACGATGGCGTCGCGCGGGCTCATGCCCTGCTCGCGCTCGGCTTCGAGCGCGAAGTCGATCATCATGATCGCGTTCTTCTTGACGATGCCCATCAGCAGGATGATGCCGATCAGGGCGACCAGCGAAAGGTCCATGCCGCACAACATGAGGGCGAGCAGCGCGCCGATGCCGGCAGATGGCAGCGTGGTCAGGATCGTGAAGGGGTGGACGAAGCTCTCGTAGAGCACGCCGAGCACGATGTAGATGGTGATGATCGCGGCGAGGATGAGCCACGGCTGGCCAGCGAGCGAGCGGGTGAACTCGTCGGCGTCGCCGGAGAACGTGCCCGTCACCGAGGACGGCATGCCGATCTGCTGCCCTGCGGCATTGACGGCATCGACGGCATCGCCGAGGGACGCGCCGTGTGCGAGGTTGAAGCTGATGGTGACGGCGGGAAACTGATCCTGGTGGTTGATGACGAGCGGCGCGGTCCGGCGCTCGATCTTTGCGAGGGCACTCAGCGGAATCTGCGCGCCGCCCGTGCCGGGGACGTAGACTTTGCTGAGGGCGCTGGCGTCGCCCTGGTATTGCGGCATCGCTTCGAGGACGACGCGGTATTGGTTGGCTTGCGCGTAGATGGTCGAGATCTGGCGCTGGCCGAACGCGTCATTGAGGGCGTCGTTAATAGACTGCATGGAGACGCCAAGGCGGCCCGCCGTCTCGCGATCGACGTTGACGAGGGCGCGCAGGCCGCCGTCCTGGGCCTCGGAGACAACCTCGCGAAGTACCGGCGATGCCCGAAGCTGCTCGGCGAGGCGGCCCGACCACAGTGAGACGTCTTCGGGATCGCTGCCGACGAGGGTGTACTGGTACTGCGCCCGGCTCGGGCGCGTGCTGATCTGGATGTCAGGCACGGGCTGGAAGTAGACGAGCGCGCCGGCCACATTCGCGACCCTGGCCTGCAGCCGCGTGACCGCCTCGCTGATGGTTGTCGTGCGGCTGTCGCGCGGCTTCAGCACGATCTTCAAATGGCCGGCGTTGGGCGTCGGGTTGATGGCGCTGACGCCGATCACGCTCACCACGCCTTCGACATCCGGGTCGGCGCGCAGCTCCGCCGTCACTCTGGCCTGCAAGCGCTCCATCTCGGCGAAGGACACCTCAGGGCCGCCTTCGAGCACGGCGTTGATGAGGCCGGTGTCCTGGGGTGGCAGGAAGCCCTTGGGCACGACCACGTAGAGGCCGATCGTGATGACGAGCGTCGCGACGGTTGCCATAAGTGTCGCGCGCTCGTGGCGCAGCACCCATTCTAGGCTGCGCCGGTAACCCTCCAGCACCCATTCGATGAGGCCGTTGAATGCTCGCGCGATCCTGCCGCCTTCGCTCTCCCCAGTGTGACGCAGCATCCGCGAACACATCATGGGCGTGAGTGTGAGGGAGACCACGGCGGAGAGCACGACCGCCATGGTCAGCGTCAGCGCGAACTCGCGGAACATGCGCCCGACGAGGCCGGTCATGAAGAGAAGCGGGATGAAGACCGCGATGAGCGACAGCGTCAGCGAGATGACGGTGAAACCGATCTCGCGGGCGCCCTGCAAGGCGGCCTCGATCGGGCGCGTGCCCCGCTCGATATGGCGAACAATGTTCTCGATCATCACGATGACATCGTCAACGATGAAGCCGGTGCCTATCGTGAGGGCCATCAGCGAGAGGTTGTTGAGGCTGAAGCCGCAGAACCACATCACGCCGAACGTGGCGACCAGGGACAGGGGCAGCGCCACACCGGCGATGATGGTGGCGGGTATCGTGCGCAGGAACATCAGGACGACGAGCACGACAAGCCCGACGCTCAGGATCAGCGTGAACTGTACGTCATGGACCGACGCGCGGATGGTCGCCGTGCGGTCGGTCACCAGGGTCAGCTCGGCGCCGCTGGGGATGGTGCGCTGGATGCGCGGCAGCTCGGCGCGGATACGCTGAACCGTCTCGATCACGTTTGCGCCGGGCTGGCGGTATACATCAATGATGACGGCGGGGACGTCCTTGTACCAGCCGCCGACTTTGGTGTTCTCGAGGCTCTCGACGACATTGGCGACGTCGCGCAGCAGAACGGGCGCGTTGTTGCGGTAAGCGATGATGATCGAGCGGTAGGCTTCGGCGCTGGAGATCTGGTCGTTGGCCGCGATGGTGTAGGACTGGTAGGGGCCGTCGAGCGATCCCTTGGGGCCGAGCACATTGGCGGCGGTGATGGCGGTGCGCAGGTCCGCCATGCTGAGGCCATAGGCGGCGAGCCGACCGAGATCCGCCTGGATGCGCACGGCGGGCTTGATGCCGCCTTCGATCGAGACGTGGCCGATGCCGGGAACCGAGCTCAGGCGCTGGCTCATCATAGTGTCGGCGAGATCGCTCAACGTGCGCAGCGGGATGTTCGCCGACGTGAGCGCAAGCGTCAGGATCGGCGCGTCGGCCGGGTTCACCTTCGAGTAGGTCGGTGGATAGGGCAGGTTGCGCGGCAGCGTCGAGCCGGCGGCATTGATGGCGGACTGGACGTCCTGCGCGGCCGCATCGATGTCACGCGCGAGCTGGAACTGCAGCGTGATCTGGCTGATGCCGTAAGAGGACGACGAGGTCATGCTGGCAAGCGCGGGGATCTGTCCGAGCTGCCGCTCGAGCGGCGCCGTCAGCAGGTTGGCGGTGGTTTCCGGATTGGCGCCGGGAAGCTGCGTCGTCACCTGGATGGTGGGAAAGTCGACCTGCGGCAGCGACGCGACGGGGAGCAGCCAGTAGCCGAGGGCGCCGCCGAGTGCCACCGCGAAGCCCAGCAGCGAGGTGGCTATCGGACGCCGGATGAAGGGCGACGAGACGCTCATTGAACGACCGAGTTGTCCGACTTTCGCTCAGCGCGGCCGCCGCGCGCGGCCGCTTTGCAGGCGTCTGAGAGCTGGGCGGCATTGGTCCTAAGGCAGCCCCGGATGCGTTGCCGGTCGACACCGGGGCAGAGCTTCTGCACGTCCTCGGCGCAGGCCGTCGCGACGACGTTGCGCGGATCGGCCTTCGCGCCCGGCTTGGCGCCATCGGCTGGCGCGGGCGTGCTGCCCGGCGTTTCGGGCATCTCGACATTGACGCGGGCGCCATCCTTGAGGCGGGCAAATCCAGACGTCACGACGCGGTCGCCGGCAGCGACGCCGGTGGAGACGACCGCCTCGGTCTCGTTCTGCATGACGAGCGCCACGGTCTTGAGCGCGACCTTGTCCTCGCCCTCGACGAGATAGACGAACGTGCCGTTCGGCCCACGCTGCACGGCCGGCGTTGGTACGACCACTACCTGCTGCAGCGTGTCGATGAGAATGCGCACATTGACGAACTGTCCGGGCCACAGTTGCAGCTCAGCGTTCGGGAACTCGGCCTTCATGCGAATGGTGCCGGTGGCCGAGTCGACCTGGTTGTCGATCACCTGCAAGGTGCCACGGTCGAGTACCGTCGCATTGTCGCTATCGAGCGCCTCGACGCTGACGGTCCGGCTCGCGAGCGCCCGGTTGACTTGGGCGAGCTGCTGCTGCGGCAGGGTGAAGAGGACGGAGATCGGCCGCACCTCCGTAATCATGACGATGCCGGCATCGGAGGCGCGCACGAGGTTGCCCTCGTCGACCATGCGGATACCGGTGCGGCCGCCGAGCGGCGCGACGATCGTGGTGTAGTCGAGGTAGGCGCGGGCGTTGGCGATCGCGGCGTCGTCCTGCTTGATCTGCGCGATGAACTGCGCGACGAGCGCAACCTGCGTGTCGATGGTCTTCTGCGCCACGACGTTGCCGCCGAGCTGGGAATAACGCTCGAGGTCGCGCTTGGCATTCTCGAGCTGAACCTCGTCGAGGGCTTTCTTGGCTATCGCCTGGTCGAGCTGGGCCTGGTAGGTGGCGGGATCGATGCGGGCGAGAACGTCGCCCTTCTTGACCTCCTGGCCCTCCTTGAAATTGATGCTCAGGATGCGGCCGTCGACCTGCGGCCGGACGATCACGGAGTTGCGCGCCTTGGCGGTTCCGACGCCGTAGAGATAGACGGGCATATTGGCGACCCGCGCCTGAGCTGCCAGAACGGGAACGGCGATGTTGCTGCCACCGAGGCCCGCACGCCGGGGGCCACCGATCCGCTCCTGGACGGCGGGCAGTGTGATGGCGAAGTAGACGCCGGCCCCGATGGCGCAGACGATGGCGATCGACAGGAGCCGCTTGAGCAGGTTCAACACACTGGATCCCCTTGCAGGCACGTGACTGGTTGCCGGGCCTTCGGTCTCGCCGGGTTCGCCACTATCGGTGCGGTTTTCGCACGATCCGCGCCAACGGGCCTCAACGCGCCCAATAGAGCAAATCCGTCGGCCGCGGGCGATGGATTTGGGTCATTTGCACTACTGCGGCTCGGACATTGTGCCTTTGCGCCACACATAATATCATTAAATTTCAACAATATGGCGGTCGAAACTCAAGCTTGTCCCGAGAGGTGTGGGGCGGCCGGCGCCGCCTGGACCGCGCTGTCGCGCTGCATTGCTTTGGGTTGCGTGGCCGCGCATATACCGTCGCCGAGGCAAATCGGCAGGCGCTGACGGATCTTGAATGACGATAACCAATGCGAGCGTCTGGCAGACGCTGATGGCGGCTGGCTCAGCGCCGACCGGGGTGGTGCGGGACGCTTCGGGCGGCGCCGAGGCAACCTATCGCGCGGCGCTGCCGGACGGACGTCTCATCACGCTACCGATCCGGGAGCTGCCCGGCGCGACCGGCCAGGGCGTCGCATCGCTGATCGTCAACCAAGCGGGATTCGAGGTCATCGACGCGTTCGCCGAAGTCATGGCGGAGAGCGCGGCGGCGATGTCGGCCGAGGTGATCATCGGCGTTCCGACACTCGGGCTGGAACTCGCGCCCGTGGTCGCGCGGCGACTCGGACATAGGCGCTATGTGCCGCTCGGGACGTCGCGCAAATTCTGGTACGACGAGGCGCTGTCGGTGCCTCTGAGCTCGATCACGACGCCAGGCCAGGGCAAGTCTCTCTATATCGATCCGCGAATGCTGGCGGTCATCGAAGGGCGCCGCGTGGTGGTGGTGGACGACGTGGTCAGCACCGGCCGCTCCATGACGGCGACGCTGCGGCTGCTGGAGAAGGTTGGCTGCGCGCCGGTGGGGCTTTGCGTCGCGATGATCCAGTCCGAGCGCTGGCGGCCGGCGCTGGCGGCAATCGATACCGCGTGGCCGGAAAGGGTGCACGGCGTCATCCGCACGCCGCTGTTACGGCGCAACGAGCACGGAGAGTGGCAAGTCGACGACTAAGGCGCAACGCGCGCTCTAGTCGCAACAGCACCTCACGCGACGACGGCCTGCGGCAGGATCGGCGCGGTCGGCTCGAAGCGTGCACCGGCGCGCAGGCAGAACGCGGGACGCAGCAGCCGATCGGCGATCACCTCGGTCTTCTCGTTATCGCGCAGCTTGAAGCGGCCGCGGTCGTCGTGCAGGACGGTAACGTCCGCGACCATGCCGGGCTTGAGCGCGCCGATCTCGTCCTCGAGCCGCAGCATCTTGGCGCAATTGCTCGTCACCATCGGCACGACCTGCTCGAGCGTCAGGCCGAGGGCCATCATCGAGCTCATGGCCTGCGTGAGACTGAAGCGGGCTTGGCCGAGGAACGGGTGGTTCTCGTCGTCGGGATGCTCGGTCGGAGTTCCAGGGGGCGGCGGCACGCGGGTGTTGTAGCCGTGCATGTCGGCGCCGAGCGTGTCGGGAACGATGCCAGCATCTATGGCCTTGCGGGCGACGCGATATGAGAAATGGCTGCCGTGGCCGACGTCGATTTTGAGGCCCTTCTCCATCGCCGCTTTGATGAAGCCGTGCACGTTGCCGTTTTTGTCGACGAAGCCGCCGGGATGGCGCGTGAAGGGATGTGCGAGAATGTCGCCGGGCCGCATGAGGGCGGCGACCCGCTCGACGATCGTGTCGGGGTCCTCGCCATTCATGCCGGTGATCGGCAAGCCCCAGAGCTGGCCGAAGTGAATATAGACGGGGAGATCCGCCTCGCGCCCGATCTCAGCCGCAAGCTCCATGACCTTGGTGCCCCAACGCGCGAAGCCGCCGATCTCGGCGTGGGCCTTGAAGCCTTTGACGATGTCGCGGTTGGCGAGCGCGGTCGCGACGGTCGCCTTCACGTCGACGCCGGTCGGCGAATAGAGCTCGGGGTAGTAGTGGCCCTCGAGACCGCCGACTACGTAGGACGAGAGGAACGCGTAGCAGCGGGTCTTGTGGGTTTCGGCAATGTAATGGCGATAGGCCGGAAAGGTCATGCACGACGGCCCGCCCTGATCGACGACCGAAGTGACGCCGCTGTCGACGCCGACCATGTCGGCGTCGAGACCGAAGCGCCCGGAGACATAGCGGAAGACGTGGGCGTGCGTGTCGATGAGGCCCGGCAGCACGAGCTTGTCGCGGACATTCACGATCTCGCGCGCGGTGCTTGGCAGGATGTCCTTCTCGATCGCGGCGATTTTGCCGCCGGCGATCGCGACGTCATAAAGGCCGTCGACGCCGGATGCCGGGCAGATGACGCGTCCACCCTTCAGAACGAGGTCGTATGCGGGGCCGGTGCTCATTTTCGACACTCCTCTCAGGTTCCGAGATAGGCACTTTGCACATGCGGGTTGGCGAGCAGCTCGCGGGCGGGACCCGAGAGCGTGACTTGCCCCTGCTCCATGACGTAGGCGCGATCCGACATATCGAGCGCCGCGAAGGCGTTCTGCTCGACCATGACGACGGTGGTTCCTTCGTCGCGGATCCGACGGATGATGGCCAGAGTGCGATCGACGATGTTGGGGGCAAGGCCGAGCGAGGGCTCGTCGAAGAGGACGAGTTTCGGCCGTGACATGAGTGCGCGCGATATGGCGAGCATCTGCTGCTCGCCACCGGAAAGTGTGCCGGCGGCCTGCGTGCGCCGGTCGTGGAGGATCGGGAAGCGGTCGTAGACGTGCGCGAGATCTGCGCGAATGCCATTGGTGTCGCGGCGCCGGTAGCAGCCCATCTCGAGGTTCTCGGCGACGGTCATGTACGGGAATACGCGGCGGCCCTCGGGGCAGTGCGCGATGCCGGCGCTGAGGATCTCCCGCGGCGAGGCGCGTGTGATATCGCGGCCCTCGAAGATGATGCGGCCGGCGCGCGGCGAGAGCAGACCCGAGAGCGCCTTCAGCGTCGTGGTCTTGCCGGCGCCGTTGGAGCCGACGAGTGTCACCAGTTCGCCGCGCTCGACGCGCAGCGACAGCCCGCGCACGGCGTGCACGGGACCGTAGAAGCAGTCGAGGCCATCAACTTCGAGCATCGGCGTACCTCTCACCGAGATAGGCGCGGATGACGGCGGGATCGCGCTGGACGCTGGACGGCGGTCCATCGGCAATGATGCGGCCCTGGTTCAGCACGACGACGCGGTCGGACGCGCCCATCACCGTCCGCATGTCGTGCTCGACGAGCAGGATGGTGATGCCGCGGTCACGGATGCGCGAGAGGATGGCCATGAAGCTCGCCTTCTCGGCGGGGTTCATGCCCGAGACGGGCTCGTCGAGCAGTAGAAGGGTGGGTTTGGCGGCAAGCGCGATCGCGACCTCGAGGAGGCGCTGCTCGCCGTAGGGGAGCGCGGCGCCGTACTCGTCAGCACGCTGGGAGAGGCCGACGAACGACAGGATCTCGCGGGCCTCGGCTTCGAGTTGGCGTTCCTCGGTCGCGACGCCGCCAAGGCCGAGCAGGATCATCAGCGCCGTCTGCCTGGAGCGCAGGTGCAGGCCAGTGAGGACGTTGGCGAGCACGGTCTGGCCGTCGAAGACGCTGGTCTTCTGGAAGGTGCGGACGACGCCGAGCTTGGCGATCGCGTGCGTGCGCAGGCCGAAGAGTTCGGTGTCGCGGTAGCGGGCGCTTCCGGATTCGGGGCGGACGAACCCGGTGATGGCGTTGAAGGCTGACGTCTTGCCGGCGCCGTTCGGGCCGATCAGCGAGACGATCTCGCCCTCGTTGACGGAGAACGTCATGTCGTCGACGGCGGTCAGGCCGCCGAAGCGGATGCGCAGGTTGTTGACGCTGAGTGCGACGCTCATGTCCGCGCCTCGCTCTGAAGCTCGCCCTTGAACGCGGCGGAAGGCGACCGTGCTCGGGCAAGGCGGCGGCGCAGCGCCTGCACGGCGGGCACGATGCCGGTCGGCAGCAGGAACACGACGAGCACCATCAGCACGCCGTAGGTGATCCACTGGACTTCGGGCGGGATCGACATCGCGCGCAGCGTCTCGGGGAGCAACCCGAAGATCAGGCCGCCAACGACAGGGCCGGCGAGCGTGCCCTTGCCGCCGGTGACGACCATGATGACCATCGTCACGGTGTAGATGAAGAGGAAGACGTCGGGGTCGACGATGCGGACGTAGTGGGCGTAGAGGCTGCCGGCCGCGCCGGCCATGGCGGCGGCGACGATGGTGGCCAGCACGAGATAGCGCGTGACGTCTATGCCGACCGACGATGCGAGCGCTTCGTTCTCACGCAGCGCGATCATGGCGCGGCCGGCGCGCGAGTGCACGAGGCGGCGGACGATGATGTAGCTGACGATCGCGACGGTGACGACGAGGACGTAGAACGACGGCTTGCGCAGGAAGGAGAGCTCGCCGATGCCGGGAAGCCGCAGCACCAGATGCGGGATGTTGTTCAAGGCCATGGGGCCTTGCGTCAGCTCCACCCAATTCAGGGCGACGAGGCGCACGACTTCGGCGAAGCTGATCGAGACGATGACGAAGTAGGCGCCGCGCACGCGGAACGCGAGCTTGCCGATCGCCCAGCCGGCGAGACCTGCGGCGGCCATGCCGGCGAGCATGGAGATCCAGACCGGCTGGCGGCCGACGGTGAGCAGCGTATTCGGCAGCACGTGCACCTCGAAGCCGAGCGAGAGCAGCGCGCTGACATAGGCGCCGATGCCGAAGAAGGCGACATGCCCGAGGGAAAGCTGACCCGTATACCCCAGCAGCAGGTTGAGGCTGATGGCGGCGACGATGAAGATGCCGGTCGTGATGAGAACGTGCAGGACATAGAGATCCGTCATCCACAGCGGGACGGAATAGAGCGCGGCGATGAAGGCGAGCGTCGAAATGTGCTTCAACTGACGCGCTCCTTCTGCGCGAACAGTCCGGTCGGGCGGAACATCAGGACCGCGATGATGAGCAGGAAGCCCATCGCGTCGCGATATCCGGAGGAGATGTAGCCGGCGCCCAGCTCTTCGGCGAGGGCGAGGACGAAGCCGCCGATGGTGGCGCCCAGTACGTTGCCGAGCCCGCCGAGGATGACGATCGCGAAGGCTTTCGACGCCGCGAGGTCGCCCATGGTCGGCTGCACGACGAAGATCGGACCGAGCAGCGCGCCGGCTGCCGCCGCGAGGCCGGAGCCGAGGGCGAAGGTGGCGGTGTGGATACGGGCGACGTTGACGCCCATCAGGGCTGCCGTGTCGCGATCCTGGAAGGTCGCGCGCATGGCCTTGCCGAGACGCGACCAGTTGATCAGGGCATAGGTGGCGACGATCAGGGCCAGCGCGACGCAGAGCACGAACAGGCGCGCCGGCGAAATCGAGACGGTGCCGAGCGTGAGCGGCTGGGTCGGGAACGGCGACGGCACCGATTGCGCGACGCCGGTCCACACGAGCTGCTCCATGTTCTGGAGCGCGATCCAGGCACCGATCATCACCAGCATGGTGGTGTCGATATCGGCGCCGCGCAGCCGGCTGAGCAGCACCAGCTCGATGAGCGCGCCGAGGCCAATGCCGAGGATGACCGCGAGCACGAGAGCGAGGAAGAAGTTGACGCCGAGGACGCTCGCGACGGCGAACATCATGTAGGCGCCGAAGGTGTAGAGCTCGCCGTGCGTGAAGTTGACGACCCTCATGATGCCGAAGATCAACGTCAGGCCGATGCCGAGCAGCGCGTAGGTGCCGCCGAGCATCAGCGCATTCATGAGGTGCTGGGAAAGCTGTTCCACGTCCCGGATTCCGATGCGATTGCGAACGTGCGGACACCGAGACGCGGCGGTATCCGCACGTTGCGAGCCGTTGGCGGCGTCAGAACTTAACGACCTTGCCGCCTTCGATCTTCACGAGGTAGACGGTGGGCACATTCTGCGCGCTCTCGGCGCCGGCCGGCCCCTGCTTGATGAAGGCGATGTCGCCATTGATGCCTTTCACCTTCACGTCCCACAGCGCCTTCTGGATGGCGGCGGGCTCCGCTTTGCCGGCAGCCTTAATGCCGGCGACGATGGTCGTCAGCGCGTCCCAGCCGCGAAAGCCCTCGGTCAAGCCGCCGACGACGTGGCCGCGCTTGTTCCACTCGGCGACGAACGCGGTGGCGAGCTCGGGATGCTTGACCGCATCGGGGAACCAGGGCGTGAAGAACACCAGGTGCATCGAGCCGTTGGCGGCGTCACCCGCCTGCTGGATGAGCTGGTCGGGCGAGTTGGAGCCGCCGGTGGTGATGATGCGGATGGCGAGCTGCTGATCCTTGGCCTGCTTGAGCAGGAGCGTGATCTGCTCGACGGCGGTCGTCACGAACAGCGTATCGCCGCCCGCGGCCTTGATCTTGGCGAGCTGGGCCGAGAAGTCGGTGGCCTTGGGGTCCATCGTCTCCTGGACGCCGATCTCGACACCTGCGGCCTTGAGCATGCCGGAGAATTCCTTCGCCGCGCCGAGGCCGAAGTCGTTATTGGTCGATAGGAAGTTCGCCTTCTTGATGCCGAGCGTCGCGACGAGCGGCTTGAAGGCGACGGCCTCCATCTCGGACGTGGGACTGATGCGGAAGATCCAGGGATTGCCGGAGGTCGTGATCTTGCCCGACGACGACGTCTCGACGAGCATCGGCACGCCGTACTCCATCAGCTTCGGCATGACGGCGAGCGTCAGCGTCGAGCTCCAGGCGCCGATCATGACCGGCACCTTGTCGCGGACGATGAGCTTCTCGGCGGTGGCGACGGCCTCGGTCGGGTTCGACTTGCTGTCCTCGATGATGAGCTGGATCTTGCGGCCGAGCACGCCGCCGGCCTTGTTGATCTCGTCCTCGGCGATCTTGGCGCCTTGCGCGACGTAGTTGCCTGATGCCGCGAAGGCGCCGGTCAGCGGCTGCGAGACCCCGACCTTGATCGGCTCCTGCGCATGCAGCGATCCGATCATCAAGGTCGTTGCGGCGATCGCACTCAATGCAATGCGGGGGGCAGTTCGACTGATCACGACATCCTCCTCGTTGCGCGCGCCACTCTCGAACTCGCCGCGGCGACGGCGCCGTGGCACTTGATGACGCATGGTCTGGCGTGACGAGTCTTACTATTATTAGAATGACTTCATAAGATGGTACGGCTGCACTACAATCGAGCAGCGTGCACGAAATATGCTCAAACGGGAGGGGCGGGAGAGCGTGGGATCGAGACCTAAGCGACTTCATCGCGTGCTGAAGCAGACGCAGATGCCGCGCTACTTTCAGGTCGCCGCGGTGCTGCGCAAGCGCGTGAGAGACGGCGTGTGGCCGGTCGGTACGCGTATCTCGACGATCGATGAGCTGGAGGCGGAGTTCGGCGTGGCGCGCGTGACCGTGCGGCAGGCGATCGACATCCTGCGCAATGAGGGCGCGCTCGAAACGCGGCAAGGCAGCGGCACCTACGTCGTCGATGATCTCGCGGAGGAGCGCTGGCTGCATCTTGGCACGAGCTGGTCCGAGCTGCTGGCGCCGATCGCGCACAACGTGCCGCGACTGGTGCCCGTGCGCCATGGCGAGGCGATCGCGCCGCCGGTGATCGCGCCGGACGAGGGCGCGGCAGCGGCCGGCTACGTGTTCCTGCGCAGCGTGCAGAGCCGGCAGGGGAAGCCGTACGCGCTGGCGCGTATCCACGTCGCGGATCACATATATAAGCGCGCTCCGAAGGCGTTTGCGCGACGCGTGGCGCTGGCCGTCATCCGCGAGATGAAGGGCGTGAAGCTGAAATCGGCGCGGCAGACGATGGAGATCGGCGAGGCGGATATCGAGGCGGCACAGCTTCTCGATCTCAGGTTGAATGCGCCGGTCGTAGAAGCGCGCGTGACAGCCGTCGATGGTCGGGGCATTGTGATCTACGTTGGCCAGATCACCTATCGCGGCGATTGCGTGCGCATCAGTATCGAGCTCGGGGGCGACAGATGACCGATCGGGGGGTGGGGTCGGCGGCGCCGCAGTCGCTTGGCATCGGCGCAAGCATCATGCGCAAGGAAGACGATCGCTACATGCGCGGTCGCGGCCAGTACGTCGGCGACGTCCGTCTGCCGCGCATGATGGATGCGGCGTTCCTGCGCAGTCCCGTCGCGCATGGTCGCATCCGCGCGATCCGGATTCCGCCGGAAGTGCGTAGCCGGGTGTTTGTCGCGGGCGATCTCGACGGCGTGAAGGCGATCCGTGCCGACACATCGCTGCCGAGCTTCAAGTCGTCGCTGCAGCCGGTGCTGGCGACCGAGAAGGTGCGCCATGTGGGCGAGCCGGTCGCGCTGTGTATCGCGCCGACGCGCGCGGAAGCGGAGGACATCGCACAGAGCATCGAGCTCGATATCGAGGAGCTGCCGGCGGTACACGACATGCTCGCGGGACGCACGTCACCGCCGGCGCTGGTGCACGAGCACTGGGGCGACAACCTCTTCCTGACGACGAGCATCGACGTCAATTTCGAGGCGGCGCGAGCTAAGGCGGTGCGGTCCGTGACGCGGGAGCTGCGTACGGCGCGGCAGGTCATGAGTCCGATCGAGGGGCGCGGCGTCGTCGCGAGCTGGGAGGAGCGGCACGGCCAGCTCGTCGTGCACTCGTCGACGCAGCAGCCGCACATCGTGCGCACGGGGCTGGCGGAGTGCCTGGGGCTCAACGAGGGGCAGGTGCGCGTGGTGTCGCCGGATGTCGGTGGCGGCTTCGGTTACAAGGGCGTGCTGCTGCGCGAGGAGATCGCGCTCGGGTTCGCGACGCGGAAGCTAGGCGTGCCGCTGCGCTGGATCGAGGATCGCCGCGAGAACCTGACGGCGAATGCCGATTGCCGCGAGCATCACTATGTCCTGACCGCCTACGCCGATGCGGAGGGCCGACTGCTGGCGCTCGACTGCGAGGCGCACGTCGATTCCGGCGCCTATTCGGCGTATCCGTTCTCAGCGTGTCTGGAGGCAGGGCAGGTCGGCTCGATCCTGCCGGGGCTCTACGATTTCCCGCACTATCGGTGCCGCGTCTATTCGGTGGCGACGAACAAGCCGCCGATCCTGCCGTATCGCGGCGTCGCGCGGACGGGCGTGTGCTTCGCGCTCGAGGTGACGCTCGATGCGCTCGCGCGTGATCTCGGGATGGAGCCGACGGAACTGCGACGGCGCAGCCTAGTGCAGCCCGAGCAGATGCCGTTCGACAATATCGCAAAGCGGCACTTCGACTCGGGCGACTACCCGGAAGCGTTGCGCCGCGCCGTCGAGATGATCGGGCTCGCACGTGTGCGCGAACGACAGAAGGCGGGCGAGGCCGATGGCCAGCGGATCGGCGTCGGTTTCGCGATGTACTCCGAGCAGGCGGGACACGGCACCAGCGTCTACGCGGCGTGGGGCATTCCGTTCGTGCCGGGATTCGAGCAGTGCATGGCGCGCTTCACGCCGGATGGCGCGCTGGAGCTGCGCATCGGTGCGCACAGCCATGGTCAGGGACTGGAGACAACGCTCTCGCAGGTGGCGCATTCGATCCTCGGCGTGCCGCACGACCGCATCAAGGTCGTGCATGGCGATACCGCGATGACGCCGTACTCGACGGGGACGTGGGGCTCGCGCTGCATGATCATGTCGGGCGGTGCGGTGGCGGCGGCGTGCGATGAGCTGGCGCGGCGCGTCGTGGCGGTCGGCGCGCGGCTGCTGCAGGCGAAGCCGGAGGAGATCAGGATCGTCGATGGCGAGGTCGTGGGACCCAGCGGTCGCATGGCCGTCGCGGAGATCGCGCGCATCTGGTACCGGCGGCCGCAGGATCTGCCGCCGGACGTCGAGCCGGGTGGGCTGGAGGTGACGGCGGGCTACAAGGCGAAGCGCGACACGGGCACATTCAGCTACGCGGCGCACGCGGCGGTGGTCGCCGTCAATCCGCGCATCGGCGAGGTCGAGATCCTCGACTATGTGATCGTCGAGGACGGCGGCGTGCTGGTCAATCCGCTGATCGTCGACGGGCAGATCTACGGCGGCTATGCGCAGGGGATCGGTACGGCGCTGTACGAGGAGATGCCGTTCGATGGCCGCGCGCAGCCGCTGGCGGCAACGCTAGCTGACTACATGCTGCCGGGGCCGACCGAGGTGCCGGCGCCGCGTGTCGGTCACATGGAAACGCCGTCACCATACACCCGGTTCGGGCAGAAGGGCGTGGGCGAAGGCGGTGCGATCGCGCCGCCAGCGGCGATCACCAATGCGATCAACGACGCGCTGGCACCGCTCGGGGCCGAACTGCTGGTATCGCCGGTGACACCGCAGCGGATCGTCGAGGCGATCGCGGCGGCGCGCGCGAAACGTGCGGAGGCGATGGCGTCATGAAGCCGGCTGTCCTCGAGTACGTGCGCGCGACGTCGATCGCGGAAGCAACGCGGCATCTCGCGGCGCATCCATCGGCGAAGGTCGTGGCCGGCGGCCAGACGCTCGGGCCGATGCTCAACCTGCGGCTCGCGCAGCCGAGCCACATCGTCGACGTGACGCGCATTCCGGAACTCGCGCAGGTGCGGGAGAGTGGAGCAAGCGTCGAGATCGGGGCCTGCGTCACCCATGCGGCGATCGAGGACGGCCGCACACCGGATCCGGCGCATGGCGCGTTGGTGCACGTCGCGCGCGGGATCGCCTATCGGGCCGTGCGCACGCGGGGGACGATCGGCGGCTCGCTCGCCCATGCCGACCCGTCGGCTGATTGGCTGACGTGTCTCGCGGCGCTGGACGCGAGCGTGTCGATTGCGGGAGCCAGTGGCACGCGCACGGTGGCGCTGACGTCGTTCGTGATCGGTCCGCTGATGACCGCGCTGGCGCCCGGCGAGGTGCTGACAGGCGTGCGCATCGCGAAGCTCCCACCGACGGCGCGGCTCGGTTACGCCAAGCTTTGCCGCAAGACGGGCGAGTTCGCGCACGCCGTCGGCGCCGTCGTGGTGGGCCGCGAGCGGCAGTCTTTGCGTGTCGTCGTCGGCGCGCAGGCGAGCGGGCTCATCGTGCTCGATGACGGCTGGGGCCTCCTGCGTGTGCAAACGAACGGCAGAGGCGCGATCGCTTTGGATCGGGATGCGCTCGGGCGCCGGCTGGTCGCTGGCGGCGTCGAGGCGAGCGAGTATCAGGTGAACATTTGTGTCGAGGCGCTCGAGCGCGCCCTTCGTCAGGCAGGCAGCGCATGACGGCAGTTGAGCTATCAGTCAATGGCCAGCCGGTCTCGGCGCACGTCAGCGACCGCCTGCATCTCGCTGATTTCCTGCGCGAGACGCAGGGGCTGACAGGCACGCACATCGGCTGCGAGCACGGCGTGTGCGGCGCGTGCACGATCGAGATCGACGGCGAGATCGCGCGGTCGTGCATCACGTACGCGGCGGCGGCGGACGGTATGTCCGTATGCACGATCGAGGCGTTCGACGACGATCCGCTGATGGCGCGACTGCGGACCGCATTCACGGCCGAGCACGCGCTGCAGTGCGGCTACTGCACGCCGGGGATGCTGATCACGGCGCGCGACCTCATTCGCCGCCGGGGCAGACTGAGCGCGGATGAGATTCGCGTCGAGATGAGCGGCAACCTGTGCAGGTGCACGGGCTACGTCGGAATCGTGCGGGCGATCTCGCGCGTGATGGATGATCCGGAACTGGAGACAATGCGGGCGGCGCTCGCGGGATCGCACCCGCGCACGTGGCTCGGTCCAGCGCCGGGTCCGATGGCGCGAGAGACTGCAAAGGTGGCCGAGCGGGTGCCGACAGCGCCGACGCCGATAGTCACGACGTCGACGCCGGTGCAATCGTCGAGGCGCCGACCGGTTGTGAAGAGCGGCCCGGTGCGGGTGGTGAATGGGCTCAATCACATCGAGCAGAGCGTCGTACTGGATCATCCGATCGAGGCGGTGTGGGCTCTGTTCTCGGTGATCGACAAGGTGATCGTGTGCGTGCCCGGCGCGACGCTCGCGAAGGTGTCCGACGACGGGCGCGCGTTCGAGGCGGGCATGGCCGTCGCCCTCGGGCCGATCCGGACGACCTTCAGCGGGAGCGGGACGTTCGATGCCGATGCGAGCCGGCGCGAGTGCCTCATCGAAGGACGCGGTGCCGATCGCAGCGGGCCCTCGCGGGCGCACGGCGCGCTGGTCTGCCGGCTGTTCGAGGACGGGCAGTCGGCGACACGCATCGAGACGACGATCGACTATGCGCTGACGGGTCCGCTGGCGCAGGTCGGGCGGCCGAGCCTGGTCGCCGCAATGGTCGCGACGCTCGGTGCCGACTTTGCGGCGAACGTCGACGCGCGTCTCTCGGGACAGGTGACGGGCAGCACTCCGGCACCGGCGGCGCGCGCCATCGGCGGCTTCGGTTTGCTGCTGCGTCTCGTCGGCGATTGGTTGCGGCGCCTGACGGGCGGGCGCTCTTGATGAGATCTCAGTCGAGCAGCCAGGGCGCCGCGGCGGCCTGCGCGATCTGGCGCACCTGACCCAGCAGTCCGCGCCCGACCGGAATGCCGTCGCGCATCCGTGCCTCCGCGATCTTCCACTGCGGGTCGCCTGCGACCATCACGGGCTGTTTCTCATCGACAGGGACGGTGGCGCGCAGCACGCCGAGGAAGCTCGCGACGTCAGCCTCGAACTCTCCGGGACCGCGGAAGATCTTCGGGTCGATGGCGAGGAAGAAGTGACCGATGTCCTGCCCGATCGGTTTCTTCGTGTGCTCGGGATCGGTGATCAGCGTCGCGCCGGAAAGGCAGGACGAGAGAATGTTGACCATCACCGCGAGGCCGTAACCCTTGTAGCTCGAGTTCTCCGGCGTGCCGCCGAGGGAGGTGAGGAAGCCGCCCTTGTCCTTTGCGACTAGCGGATCGTTGGACGGGCGCCCGTCGCGGTCGAGCACCCAGCCGTCGGGCGTGGGGAGGCCCTCGTTCGCCTTGTTGCGGATGCGGCCGGCAGCGACAGTCGTCGTTGCCATGTCGAGCAGGAACGGCGGGCCTTCCGCACTCGGCGCGGCGAACGACCAGGGATCGGTGCCGAGCCGCGCCTGCTTGCCGAATGTCGGTGCCACCTGGATGCCCGATGCGGATGTGCTGGACATGCCGATGAGGCCGGCGTTCGCCGCCATCAGCGTGTAGAAGCCGGCGGCGCCGAAGTGCGCCGAGCGGCGGACCACGGTTGCGGCCATGCCGACGGTCTTGGCCTTGTCGATGGCGACGGTCATGGCGAAGTGCGCCGGCACGTGGCCGAGGCCGCCGCCGCCGTCGATTACAGCGGAGACAGGCGTTTCCGATACGATCTGCGGCCGTGCGTCCATGCGCGCGCGGCCGTTCCGCCGCAGCGTGTCGTAGGCCGGGATCATCGAGATGCCGTGGCTGTCGACGCCATGCAGATCGGACCACGCCAGGATCTCGGCGGTGATCTCGGCATTGTCCTCGGGCATCCCCCAGCCGCGCAGGATCGCTTTCAATTGCGCGCGGTGGTCGGCGTAGGTAGCGGGCATCGGTGTTTCCTCGGTCTTGTTGTTTGGGTGGCGCCCCAACGTCGGCGAATGGCGCGCGGCAGACAAGTGCGCTCGGCCAATGACTGCCATGGCAACGACGCGGCGCCGGCGGGTCGGCGCCCCAGCGGAAGACGACCCCCTTGGGTGC
>VFQN01000382.1_pt1 | contig 87315 bp, 121 predicted proteins | sample 3512371 | NCBI WGS metagenome assembly VFQN01 (sample SAMN10412370, study PRJNA504923) | tailings metagenome | isolation source: Replicate 2 from Balatoc abandoned mine | place: Philippines: Itogon, Benguet | collected 2017-08-28
GGGGGGGGGGGGGGGGGGGGGGGGGGGGGGGGGGTGGTGGTGGTGGTGGTGGTGGCGGTGCTGGTGGTGGCGCTCCTGCTGCCACTAGTGTTGATACGCGCTGAGGCCGTGGGGAAGGTGGGTGTGTGCACAGCAGGTCGATGGGGGCACGGCAATGGGGTGGAGTCGGGGGACGCCAACTTTTCGGGCAGGCTGGTTTGCAATGATTGCCTTTAGAGGTCTTACGCGCACGCGATAGCATGTGTAGCATTGCATCTGCTGGACTTCTTTTGCACACCTGTGAAGCAATATTGTGCTAGGCGGAGCTTATAGCACGGGCAGTTGCGAGAGAGGTAACCAACCACCACAGATACCGTAAGCTGTGTGTTTCTGCATGCGGTGAGAGCACCGTTGGTACGATACCCCGCGCGTAGTGTGAGCATGCCCCGGACCTGTGTCTGGCGTTGGCGCGCGGGCGTATACAATACTCCCAGATACTTCCGCATTCAAACGTCTAGGGGTTGCATGCAGACGGGTGTCCTGCTAAAATACTGTGACATGGCAGTGTGTCTTGCGATTGGTGGTCCAGGGTGGTCGGGTGGTATAGATGGCATAAGCGCGGCGTTTTCATGGGAGAACACCATGGCTTCTGGGGAGCGCTGGTCGTGCATGCGGCCTATGGCAAGTACGCAGGCGTGTTTGGGGGGAGGCTGTGCGGCAAGCTGGCTTGTATGGGTACCTCGAGTTGTTGTGGGAGGGGCAGCAGGCAACCTCAAAAAAATCCTCTCCATCACCGTACGGCGTACGCAGCAAGGGGAGGGGACCTCCCCTGTACGGCACAGGGGAGCCCTGAACGACCAGACACTCACTTCGTTGGCGTCCGATCATAACAAACAAAAACTTACTCACTTTCGACACGCACTGCTGTGCTTTTTTGCTTCTCATTAAAATGTTGCCTCTCTAATACTCTACGCCGAGAGTCACTCGCGCCGATGGCAAACTCCTTACCCAGCACCATATCACGACTGAACAACATAAATGCGTGGCTGGAAACAGGTCATCTAGGCTCTTACGGCAGCGAGACTGCGGTGCTGAAAGAGATTCGAGCCCTCACAGCGCGCCTGGAACAGGAACACGCGGTATGGCGCCGACTGGCGCCAACTACTGTCCAACATGTGCCTCTTGCAAAGCTACGGGCCCTTTCGGCTACGCTGGCGTCTTGCTCCCACCAGGCTGCTCCTCCCCGGGAGGAGGTCGCTCGCCTGCAGTGTGCGGCCGCGTCATGGATACAGGACGCCCTCGTTCAGCCCCGATCCGAGCCTCCCGTCAGCACCCAGATGGCAGTCGCACAGGCCGTCCTCCGTGGCCGGGTGCTGCACGGCTGCAGCAGGCAGCTCGCGGGCCTGGCTGAGCAGGTCGCGAATGCCCAGGCAAGCCGAGAGCTGCCAGGGCAGCCCCCGCAGCCGGCCCGAGGGCCATCGCCTGAAGGCGTGGCTCTGTGCGGGACAGCGCGCAGTGTGGCATATTTGCTGGCCCACTTGGCTTTGCTAAGCGGCCGGTGTCCCCGGCTCAAGGCCGGTCAGGCTGGCCGGCCGGAGGGGTCTGAGGACTGGTTCTTGAATTCCTCCGACGGGGGGGACAGCGAGGGGGACAAAGGTGCAGGCAGCAAAGGCGAGGTCAGAAAAGGTGGGGGATCAGCTGCAGGGGCTCGGAGTCCGGGGCACAGCAGCTGTACTGTGCAACTGCCCGCAGCGCTGAGGCGGCGGGCTCGGCGGGCGGTGGGGGAGAGGCAGGCCTGTCGGCAGGGGAGCGAGAGCGTGCAAGCAAGCAGCAGCAGCAGCAGCGAGGGGCGGCAGGGGCGGGGCACTTGGCTGTGGGCCCGGTGCACGAGGAGGCGGGGCCGGCGCACGAGGAGGCGGGGGTGGGGCAAGGGGAACCGCACCCTTCTTCCTTGGTGCTGGAGCTGGTGTCCTGCCTCAGCTCCAGCGCTGTGCTGGAGCACGCGGCACGTGGCGTGCTGCAGCTGGCGGGGTGGCTGCAGCAGGGGGCAAGCGAGGCGGGAGAGGGGTGGGAAGCGCAGGGGTCGGGGCGGGGCGGGGTTGCGCAGCAGCAGCAGCAGGCAGGGCCCGGAGGGGTGCAGGTCGACGAGCTGCATGAATGTGCGCTTGCGGTCGCAGCTGCTTACCAGAAACTCACGAGCCTGACCGCTTCCCTTGGCCTTTCCGACGGAGAGGTAGCTGATAGTGTTAGCCTTGACCCAAGCGACACAGCACCTTTCCTTGCGAGGTGGCACGAGCTTGGCCCAGTCCACACCTCACTTCTGCACCGTGCGCTGTCCGGCCCCTGCGTACGGCACCTGGTGCAGTGCATGGGGCTGAGGACGCTGTGCGCGCTGGACGGGGGACCGACGTACGGCGTGCCGGAGGGGGCGGGAATGCAGTGGCTGCCGTACGTGACGGCCCTGAGTTACGAACCGCCGCAGCAACCTGTACTACTCCGCGCCTCGTCACAGTTGGATTTCCTCACCCTGCTCGCCATGTCGCCCTGCGACCCGGACGCGGACGCGGAGCCGCCCGGCAGGGGCATGCGGCTGCGGCTGACCATGCGCGTGGCGCGGGCGGCGATGGCGGCCGCAGGCGGGGCTGGAGTGCCCGATGCCGCTGGGGATGGCAACGCTGTGCGGTTCGCCATGGCCCCAGGCACCGCCGGTCTGGTCGCTGTGCAGGCGCTGCACTTTGCTTGGCGTCACATGCCACCGCCAGAGGGCCGGGGCGGCAGCCGCCGCCGGGCGGCGTTGCGGGAGTGGGCGGCGATGGTGGGGGAGGTGGCGGGCAGCGCGCTGGTCCCCAGCATGGAGCAGAGGGTGGCTTGCCGGCTGGGGCTGCTGCTGGGGGCCCACCCGGACCTGCTGCGTCCCGCGACCGCCGACGGTGCGTTTTGGTAACGAGGTACCGGGTACTCCCTCGCTTACGGTGTTGCGGCTGCACAGTGGCTAGGTTGCCACCGTCTTGTGACGAGGGGCGGAGTAAGTGGGAGCACGCGAGGAGGTGCTTGTCCCACCCCAGACATTGCAGCATGCTTACTGCTTGCAAACAAGGACTGACACTCATGCACCATGCCCGCCGACGCGCCAATGCAGTTGTGCTCCCCATCTCGCGCCACAGACCTGTCCGCCCTGGCAACCAACAGGCTTGGCGACCCCGAGGCCACTTGACCGTGTTGTCCTGTCAAGCTGGAAGGTGATGCCTGTTTCCCTCTTGGTGGCCGTTACCCCCCCCCCCCCCCCCCGCCCGCAGACCTCCCCGCACTGGCCAGCGGTGGCCACCTGCTTGGCGGTCTGGAGGCCCTGGTGCGGCAGGTGGCGGCGGAGGGGGACGAGGGGCAAGGTGGGCCGGGAGCCTCGGCCCCCGCTCGCCCAGCTGCCAGGCCCAGCCGGACAACGCAGAACGGGGTTGGCTTTGCGTTACAAGGGATGGCGCGCACGCGGTGCTTCAAGAACGTGTTCCTGCTTATGCGCGAGGATGACGAGGAGCTGGCAGCAGCAGGGGAGGAGGTGGGGAAGGTGGAGGGGGAGCCGGCCGGGGAGGCGGGTTGGGGGCCCGGCGGCGGGCCGCGGGGCGCTGCCTCCCTGGCGGTGGCGCTGGGCAAGCTGCTGTGGCGGTGCCAGGGGCGGCTGGCGGAGGGCATGGGGGAGTGCTATGAGATGTCCTTGGCCAGCCTGCACCCGGACGGCGCCCTGGGGTTGCTGTGCGGACTGCACGACGTGTGCGTGGATGACGGTGTGGACACGTGGCACGTCAATTGGGCTGGGCGGGCTGCAGGCAAGGGCGGGGACACAGGTGCCGACGCGCAGGAGCGCGAGCGCCACCGGCGGCGGCGGCGGCTGTGGGTGTGCACGTACGGGGCGTGGCGGTGGCTGCCGGCCATGGCATGCCTTGCACAGCGGTCTGCGGCGGCGGGCCACATGCTGCTCGACACGGATGACACCGCCGCGCTGGTGTGGCACCCGCTGCTGCTGTGGGTCAAGCGCCTGTGCATGCGCTCGTTCCGTCTGTATGGGAGGGGCGCTGAGGAGGCGCGGCGGGTCAGCACCGGCGGCGGCAGCAGCTGTGGGGCTTGCGGCCGGGCGGTCCGGCGGTGCAGGTGCTGGCGGGAGTTCCTGCTGCAGGACGTGGGAGTGGTGGGGCTGGTGGGGACAGCGCTGAGGGAGCTGGTGCCCAAGCTGTTGGCTTTTCTGGAAGAAGAGGTGGAGGCCGACCTCAAGATGCTGCAAATCGTCGCCGAGGTGGTGGTGCTGGTGGCGGCCACCTTCCCTGACGAGGTGGGGAGTGAGCCGTGGGTGGCGCCGGCGTGTGGGAGAAGCCCTGCTCAGGGCGCCAAGGGCTGTGGCAGAGGCAAGGGTGGCAAGACGGGCTGCAGCAGTGGAGGTAATGCGTCGTGCGGGGCGGCCAGCAGCAGCAGCGCTAGCAGTGCTTTGTGGCCGCCTGGGCCGCTGCTGGGACTGGGGGGCTGCGTGACGCAGTGGCAGGGCTGGGAGGCGATGGGGCAGGGCCTGACCACGCTGGGGCGGTGGGGCGAGGCGTGCGTTCGGTCAGGCAGGCCGGAAGGCCTGAGCGCGGCGCAGCGGGAGGAGCTCAGTGACCTGGCCTGGGACATCATAGTAGGCTCAGGGGGTGGTGCCGAGAAGACGATGGAGTATATGCTGCTGCCCCCGCTGTGCGAGCTGCGGGGCTTCATGCGGCTGTGCAGCAACCCGCGCTGCGCGGTGCTGCCGTCGCCGGGGCAGAGCGAGGCGGGCGCAGCGGCGGCGGCGGGGCGGCTGGAGGCGTGCCCCCGGGGGTGCGGCGTGGCGTGGTACTGCTGCAGGGAATGCAGGGAGGAGCACTGGCGGGAGGGGCACGGGGCGGCCTGCCGCGGGGGTGGAGGCGGGGACGGCGCTGGTGGTGGAGCTGCTAGTCTTACTACCCGCTGAGACCCGCCGTGCGTGGTGTGTGGTGTGGTGACGTGGCAGCAGATGACAGGCAGACGGTACGCGGTGCAATGGTGTCCTACTAAGCCTTTTACTGAAACTGAGTACCGGCGTGAGACGGCTAATCGCGACGTGGGCCTGGGGCGACTGGTGTTCAAGGGCTGTACTCAGTTGCTGCCGCTAGTCGGGAGTTCTTGGGCAAGAATCATGTGCGGCAAGAAACATGTCTGGCCAAGTAATCCGCACCGCTGGACGCAACGTGGTATCTCTGAGGGGGCATTCATATTTGCGGGGTTCAAGTGTTCTTGGATTGCGCGTGCGCGCTAGGTGTGGTGGCGATGGCGATGTTACCGTAGCAAGGATCTGGCCTGGCAGCGGGGAGGATACTTGGGTGGGGCATGGCCCCGTGGTCGGTCAGGTTTGGCCTGGACGGGCCTGACAGTTTGGTCCATATGCTGGGGTGCAAGATGCATGGCGCTGGCGAGGGCATTCTTGGCCATGGCGTGCAAGAGTGAGGCGGCCAGGCGAAGTGCTTGAGGGTCAGAAGAGGTCCCCTGGGCGAAGTGGCAATGGTGAATTGGACGGTGGGAGAGCACTCAGCTCCACTCCCTACTGCACGAATAGACCCTGGCGCATAGCTGGAAACGGTTAGATGATGTAGTAGACATGCGTGCATGGTTTTCCGTGGCGTACCGTATCCGACTCGATCCGACTGCTATGCTTTGGGGCACGTGGCAGGCGTGGCATGTTCCCCTGCCCCAAACAGCGCAACAGCCTGAACATCGGGTCACAGGACTAATGAACTCGTGCAGTCCCGTCACAGTCCATACTGGAATATTGCATTTGCCACAGTGCCGCCCCACACGCGGCCTCGCCGTGTGGCCAAGCGCATGTCCCGTTGACTTGGCTAGCTATACGTGCGCAGCAGGATGTACGAGTATACTATAAAGTCTGCTAGCAGGCCTGAATAATGTCTTTGCGACGACGTTCCCCGCCCGTACAATATACAGCTGTCGCCAAAGTGCAAACGTGTGATCAGGCAGGAGCTACAAAGCCCGGACACAACACATTGTTGATCGCACCTTGATCGTAGACTTCGATCGTTAAAGGAATCGAGCGAAAGCCTTGCTACCACTGCCTCGGGCAGGGCGCTGTCTGTCAACGCTGCTTGTCCACAGTGACACCGGTAACATGTCGCCACACAGCTGCACGCAACAACTTTTAATCTTAGCTGCCAAGTCACCGTCATTTTCTGGGAAGGAATGCTGCAAAGGCGACAGCTCCTGTAACGATGAACATGGGTGCCCGCTGTTTGCCCCTGGCCTTTCTCCTAGCCGTCTTGGCGATAACAAATGCTGCCAAGCCTTCTCCTTCAGGTAGGGTTGCGTGCCTTTCCTCAAATTATGTTGCTCCAGGCGAACGAAGCCCGCTGAGGTCTCGTCACCATTACCGCTTTCTGTTGTGCTACGTAAGCGATAGAGCTAGCACCATGAGTACAGTGCTACCTACTAACGTGATTCTGAGGACTCTGCCTCGCCCCCGCCGTTCCTTGCCACGTGCCTCACAAGTTGTGCCAAGCCGCTGTGCAGTTGTCCAGCCAAGTTACGCCTCCGTGTGGCACGTATTGCTCCACAGCTGCTACTGTCCTCAAACTGATCCATCAACCGGTGCTTGACCACGCACGCACAACAACGCTGTGTGTACTCCTGCCTCTTACATTCATCCGCAGCACAACCCCCTGCGGAATTGGCGTCGACGCCGACACCAGTCCCAAAAACCGGCACCCCAACCGAAAGCTCCCGTGTCAAGGCGCCCAGCGCAGCTCGGACTCCTGCGCCTCGCCCTCCTGCCAGCAGCGCAGCAATGATCAGCAAAAGACGCGTGCAGCAGGTCGCCGAAGTGGCTGACACTCCTGTCCGCGCGGGCAGCATCGCTGATAACGGCCGTCATCATGACCACATGAGGCACCTGCTGCAACTCCCCGTCCCCGCGCCCCCGGAACCCGCCGTGCCCCCTCCGCTTTCATCTCCTGCTCAGCCCAGCAGTACCTGGGTAGCTCCCTCACACTCCTGTGCCATCATCATGACTGGAAGCAGCAGCCCCGGCGTGCCACCGTCTGCCGCTGCCCCTCCACGCCTGACCTTGATGTGCAGCGGCGGCGTGGGTCTTGAAGTGCGGCTGAGCCCATGGCTGGACAGCGCCCGCAGCCGCAGCACCGGCAGTGCACCGGGGCCCAACCAAGGCCCTGCCTCAACGGCACCAGATGTCCTCGTGCAAGGGGTGGCGGTCTCGGACGATCAGCTGCGCCGACCCAACAGCAGCACCAACGGTCAGGACTGGCGTGTGGTGCTGCTGTGCGGGCCCGGGGTCAGCCACCTGCTCCTGCACAGCTCGGTCCTCGCAGACTTACCACTCAGCACGGAAGGCCCCCTGCTGCAGCTGGTGTCCTGCGGCACCCTGTCCCTCAGCAACGTCACCCTGGCACGGCTCACAGGGAGCCCTGGAGCCTCCCCTGACGCCCTCCCGGTGTACGGTGCGGTGCACGCCCGGGGGCTGCGGCAGGGTGCCCTCCTGGACGGCATGGAGTGCTCGGGCGTGGCGGGGGCGCACACGTGGGCGTGCTTCCTGCTTGGCTTCGAGGAGCGGGAGCGTGAGGGAGATGCTTCTCCATTGGCGCCACCGCCCTCCCCTCAGCAACAGGCGGGACAGCCCCCGCCGGCAGCAATGTTTCAGATTCACAACAGCAAGCTGTATAATAACACTGTGTCAGCACATACTGCAACTCCTCAGCACCTCTCTCGCCTGCTTCCCGAGGTCGCTGCGGCTCTGTCGGTTGGCGGCGGGTGCAACAGCAGCTCCTTTGGCGCGATTGTTGTATCTTCTGCTAGCTTCCAGCAGTACGACCGCCCGCCGCCACCAGGGGTGGCGCCCCGGCGTACGGCGGTGGTTGACGTTGTTGTGTCCAACAGCACCCTGGCCAACAACACCGGGGGCTGCGGGGGCGCTCTGGCGGCCTTGTGCGACCTGGTAAGCAGCAGCAAGGGTGGCTCTACAATCAACGAACACCTCGACAGACGGTGTTGCCTGCCTACGTGTTGTGCCATCAGTAGCCCGTTGACGCCTGCTGTGAGTTGAGTTGGCTTGCACTTCATTATGCGCTTGCAGTGCTGAACAACAGTGGACCTTACGCTGCCGCACACGCGTTGCACAGCAACTGGATAGGGTGTACCTCTAGTGTGCGCAGGTCGACTCTCGCCATACAGCTTGCAACATATGCACATCCCCCACCCCCCGGTTTCTCACGTTTTACGCGTACCCCCACCGTACGTTTCCTGGCGCCCACAGGGTACCTTGCGCTTGGATGCCGGAGCTACCATCACAGGCTGCCGGGCTCAGTTCCACGGGGGGGGGCGTGTTCACTGGGCAGCAGCTTGGCGCCCTTGTTCTCAGAGGGGCAAGCAGGCTGACTGGCAACACTGCTGGGGGGCATGGCGGTGCCCTTGCTGCCATGGGCGGCGTCGATGGTATTGCGCTCGGCAACCGCAGCAGGGTTGCGGGCAACCGCTGTAACCAGAGCGGAGGGGCCATCCACGTTGGCGCCGGGGCTGTGGGCATGATAATGATCGATGGCGGCAGCTCCTTTTCTGCCAATGCAGCGGGGGATAAGGGTGGCGCACTTGGGGTGGGCAGCGGCGGTATTGGCAGGCTGGTCATCACCAACAGCAGCAGCGTGGAGTCCAACTCTGGTGTCAGCCGTGGAGGTGCAGTATGGTGCAACGGCCCGATGGGGCTGCTGCTGCTACATGGCAACAGCTCGCTGTCGTACAACAGCGTCAGCGCCAACAGCAGCATGGGTGGCGCGATTAGCGTCAACGGACGTGTGGAGTCCGTGGTACTCCAGGGCGGCAGCCTACTTGCCAACAACAGCGCAGACCGTTGGGGAGGGGCTCTTGATGTCGGTGGGGTGCTTAAGAGCCTGGTGGTTAACGACTCTGCGGTCTACGGCAACCATGGCGGCTTGGGCGGCGTGCTGAATGTTGACGAGGAACTTGGTTTGGTACTGCTTGGCGGTGGCGCCAGCATGTCGCACAACCAAGCAGTTGTCGGCATCAGCGGCCGCGGAGGCAATGGAGGCGCAGTGAATGCTTTTGGGCGTGTTGGCAACATCACCATTGACCAGCAGGCCACCGTCGAGGGCAACTTCGCGGCTCTCTGGGGCGGGGTGTTCGCCTGCTGGAATGGACTGGAGTCCCTTGCAGTGCGGGATGGCGGCTCACTGCATGGCAACAGCGCAAGTGGCGAGGGAGGTGCTGTGGGTGTTGCCACTGGTGGCATCGGCACGCTGTTGCTGGCTGGTGGACGCATGACCTACAACACTGCAGCAGAGGAGGGTGGTGCGGTTTGGTGCAACGGGACCCTGCAGCAGATGCTGCTGGACAGCAACAGCTTGGTTTCATCCAACCGCGTGACCGCTAACAACAGCATGGGCGGCGCTGTCAGCGTGCGAGGGAATGTGTCTTCGATCACCATCCGAGGTGGCAGTGTGCTGACCAACAACAGTGCAGATCGACGGGGTGGCGCAGTGGTCGTCTCCCCGGGAAGCCTTGGAAGCTTGGTGGTGGATGGCGCGACGGTATTTGGCAACCGGGGCGGATTTGGGGGAGTGCTGCAGGCGGACGGGGCGATTCGATCAGTGCTCATCACAGGCGGTGCGAACGTCTCTTACAACACAGCTCCGCTCAGCAACAGCGGGGATGGTGGCTATGGAGGTGTGGTGTATGCTACCGGGCCAGTTGGCGGCATTACCATGGAGCAGGGGAGCGCCGTCGAGCACAACACTGCTAACGTGTCGGGCGGCGCGTTTGGCTGTGGTGAAGGGCTGGAGTCCTTTGCGGTCGGAGGCAATGCGTCCTTCAGCTTCAACCGGGCGCTCAACAGTGGCGGCGGCTTGGTCGTTTACAACGGCAACTGTGAGAGTATCACCCTCTCTGGAGCCGTTGTGCGGAACAACAGCGCCCTTGGGTTCGGCGGCGTATTTGCTTTCGTAAGTGACAACCAGAACGTCAGCCGCTTTACAGCTGAGAATGCAACCGTCATCTCGGGCAACTCAGGCAGCTGGGGAGGAGTCTTGTCCGCCCAGGGAAGCATACTCTCCATCCGCATATCTGGCGGCAGTATCCTTGCGTACAATGTTGCTCGTCAACGAGGCGATAGTGGCGGCTTTGGCGGTGTGTTTAGTATTGCGGGTTACGGCAACGGCGACGTACTGGTGGACGACAACAGCCGGCTGCAGTACAACACAGCGGATCGCTACGGAGGCGTGCTTTCCTCCAACGCGCTGCGGTCGTTGACGGTCAGAGGGAACAGCTCCTTGGCCTTCAACAGGGCTTTTAATTCCAGTGCCGGCGGCGGAGGAGTGTACGTCTATCAGAACCTCGGCACCATTATCATAAGCTCGTCTCATGTGTTCAACAACAGTGCTGGGGGCAGCGGAGGAGTAATCAACGTTGGAGGCTCTGTCAAAGTTCTTAAATGTACATGGTGCCAGGTGCATGGGAATGCGGCAAGCTATGGTGGGGCAGTGCGAGTAGTGGGTAACGTTGGCGAGGCCATCTTCCAGGGTAGCACTCTGCACTCCAACAGAGCTGAGCACCGTGAGACGGAAGACCAAGATACTGTGGGCGGATACGGTGGTGTACTTGATTGTAAGGGGCGCCTTGGCAGGTTGAGCTTCGTCGAGGAAAGCAACATTTCGTACAACTTTGCAGCGGAGCGAGGTGGTGTGGTCCACATTTGGGATGGGCTTGATGTGCTGACCTGTGACAACGGCAGTGTGCTCTCGTACAACAGGGCGACGGACAGTCACGGCGGTGCAATTGCGGTATGGGGAAATGCCACCTATGTGACACTTGCAGGCGGATGCCAGGTGGTAGGAAATAGTGCTGGCAGTTACGGTGGGGCTGTGTACGTTGGGAACGGCGAAGTGAAGGTGCTGGACATTGTGGGCGGTAGTTTGGTGGCCCGCAACACTGCGCGCTTTGGAGGATTCTCTTTAGTAGACAAGGGTGTTGGCGACCTGAACATCGTGTCAAGTAACATTGTTGATAATTCTGCTGCTGGGCGTGGGGACGGTACAGCCAGTGGTGAGTCGGGCGGCAGCGGGGGCGTCCTGTACTCCGTAGGCCCATTAAGGGCCTTCACAGTTTCTGGCAGGTCCAATGTCACCGGTAACATGGCTGCGTTGGATGGTGGTGTTGCCTACGTGGACGATCCGCTGGGGAACTTCAGTGTTGTGGGAGGGAGCACTGTGGCGTATAACAAGGCCACTGGCGGGCGCGGCGGTGTGCTTGCTGTTGACTCGTACGCTGGTGCACTCACTGTTGCAGGGGAATCCAGGGTGCTTGGAAACACGGCTGGTGCAGACGGGGGCTTTGCATCGGTAATTGGCACCACCACAAGCTTTACCCTGACGGGCCTCAGCGTGATGGACCTGAATGTTGCCACTTTGGGCCATGGCGGTGCGCTGTCGTGCGGCTGGGGACTGTCTAGCATAGTCATAAGCAATGGCAGCAGCATGTCACAAAACCGGGCGGGCCTCGACGGGGGTGCCATTCGGTCGGGGCATTACTGGTACTGGCGTATAAGGCTGCCCGCCGTGTTTCAGGTGAACAGTTCGAGCATTGCCAGCAACACGGCAGGCCGCAGTGGGGGCGTGTGGTCCCAACTTGGCGACGTGGGTGATGTGTCCCTGGTCAATTGCAGGCTGTCACGTAACACAGCGGTATCTGGGCGTGGCGGGGCGCTTGACGTGCGCGGAAGTGTGCACAGGGTGGTGGTGCGAGATGGGTCGTCGGTGCTGGGCAATCGTGCGGGCGTCACGGGCGGCTTCCTGTCGGTGTCGTCCCCAGACACCTTGACAGGGGCTGTCCTGCGCAATCTGACCATCCGGGACGGCAGTTCCGTGGTGAGCAACACCGCGGGGCAGCTGGGCGGCGCGGCGTCGGCGCCGCTAGTCGCTTCGCTGACGCTCACAGGCGGCAGCTCGCTGAGCAACAACAGCGCCACGGGCGGAGCTGGTGGAGCTATCGCGGAGCAGGCTGCGGTGGTGAGTGCGATAAGTAGCTGCTCCGGCAATTGTCTAGGTGCTGTCCCTTACTGTTGTTTGTAAGCACAAGCAGTGCACTGCTATATATCTGCTCAGCGTGCATTGTCCAGGGCTCCGTCCTGAAAGAGGAGACGCGATTGCTCACACTGCGCCTCTTCGCCGGCCCTGTCGCACCCATCATCCCAAAGGACGCCTCTCCCTCAGTGGCACTGGCTTGCCGCCTGCTGCCTGAGTCAGCGGCGTGGACGATAGACGAAGGAGCACTGCTAATGGGCAACACGGCGGGAGGTTCGGCTGCAGGCACGGGCGGAGCGCTGCTTGTGTCCACGCTGGGGGGCTGCGACCGGGAGGGTCGGCCGAGCCTGCCACGGTCCGCCTGGCAGCTGTCGCTGCGTAACGCCACTGTACAGGGTAACCGGGCTGGTGGCGGCGGCGGGGCGGTGGCAGTGCGGGGCCCTTCCGGCCCGGATGCCTCCGGCTGGCCGTTGAGGCACGTGGCCGTGTGGGCCGAACGAAGCAGCATTGTGGGGAACAACGCTAAAAAGACTGTGGGCATCACATCTGAGGTCTGGAGCAGCATGGGTGGTGCATTGCTGATGTGGGTGAGCCACGAGCAATCATCTGCGGCGCTGCCTGCCACCAACAGCACCTTGGGCCCCAGCGTACCCAATCTGGGATTTGCAGCGTGCCGCCTGTCGTTGGGTCCAGGCTCTGTGGTCCGCGGCAACACGGCGGGCAGCCATGGCGGGGCGGTGGCCCTGGGCGGGTGCAGCCTGCTGGCGGAGGCAGCGCAGCTTGCCGACAACACGGCGGGCGGCGGCGGCGGGGCTGTAGCGTTGCTGCCCAGCGGCGAGGCCAGCCTGCCCAACCTGAGCCTGTCTCTCACCGAGACCCTGCTGCAGGACGGGACACTTACCGGTTAGTCCATGGCAGCGCGGCCGTGACTCGTCCTTTGCTGGCTTGCGCTGGTTTGTTGAATGTGTGTACCACGTGGCGCGCTTGCAGGTGTGACCACGGCCTGTCCCACTGCCCCCGGCTACACGGCGCTGAGAGGTGCGCGGCTACAGCTGAGAACACCGGTACTCTGTAAAGCCATCCAGGGCTGTGGGACAGGGCCGCATGCATGTTCCGTAGTCTGCCATGCAGTGCGCTGTGTAGCAGTGTGCAGTTACAGTACGAAACCGTTTGTACCTGCGGGCCCTATGCCGAACAGGTGCGGACATTCCCGCCTCCGCAAACTTGTCGCCCCATCTGCTGTACGGCATTACCGGAGAGCTGGCGGTGGCGTGCAACGAGGACCCCGCCTGCCTGGCCTTCAGCAGCAACGGCTTTGCCGGCCGCCTCAAGGGCGCGTCCTTCCTGGCCGCCAATACCAGCAGTCTAACGGACACGGAGGGCCAGGCAACAGCCAGCCTGTGCGTCTATGTCAAGCACTCGGGTAGGGAGTAAACAGCTTCCTTTTGTGTACGTCATGGCACCTGAACTAGCAAGGCATGCATTCTGCACATAGCTGTGGTGTTGCTGGTGTTTAGTTGCCTGACTGTGGCACAGCGTATGCGTTGCCTTGGCAGGTTACTGTCACTGTGACCCATCTCAGCTCTGTTCATTTGCACGCAAGGCAAAGTAAGCATATCCGTGACGCGCCACAATATCTTCATGCAACAGTTACTGCTTTCCGCCGGCATGCGTGTGCACCCGCCTGGCGCCACGCCTTGCGCCGACCAACGCCGTGCCATGCGCTCCCTCCTGCCAGGTCGCAACGCCACCACCTGCCCCTTGTTCGCCGGCTTCGTCATCCTCCCCGGAATGGTGCGCACAGACGGGCCTCGTGAAAGCAACGGATTGCGTATGCCGTCGTGTCGTGATGGCAATATAGCATCGTGAATTCAATAGTGTTTTGGCAGTCGGGGCGGGCGTCATGGGCGGGCGTCTCGAGCACTTATGGCCCTTGGCCCTGCAGGACCACCCCGGGGACGACATCGATGCCAGCGGCCGTGAGGGGCGCGAGGACACCTTCTCCGTCGCCCAGGCCTGCGCCATGGACGCCGCCTGCATGGGCTTCACCTCCCGCAGCGGCATGAAGCACACCGTGCTGCCGGCAGTGCCCTCGGGTGATGCCGGCACGTGCCTGTACGTCAAGCAGCCAGGTGCGGGACAGCAACAAGCAGCAGGCATGTGCCCCAAGTGCAGCTCTGCAACGTCGTGTGGCCTTGACCTGTTCACGTCTAAACATAATCCGATTACCGTATGTCGCCTGCAAACAACCAGCCTCGTGCGTCACCGCCGTGCAGGTGCCTGCCCCCACGTGTCTGGCTACACGGCCGTCGGCGGCGTGGACGCCGTGCAGGGCGGCGCCCAGCGCCAGGCCATCGCGGCGGACGTGGCGGCAATGGCGGCCCAATGCGGCAGCGCATCAAGCTGTGGCGGCTTCACGTCTACGGGTGAGCATACTGGGGCCGCAGCACGACCTTGCTGCAACCCAGTTCAACGGTCATAGTTTAAGGTATGGAGTGTCGTGAGCGCATGAGAGCCCTTTTTTGCCCTCCACTTGACAGCTTGGCGACCCACCGAAGGCTGCGCTCTCAACGCCTGCACCCATAGTGGTCTTGACGGTCTGCGGCGCTCTTGGCACCTGAATGCAGGGGGGCTCGTGGACGGCAGCTATGTATATGGCTCCCTTGTGTACGACGCCACCAGCTGCATATACTTCAGGACGGCTCCTGGTGAGAGCTGCGAGCGCCGAGTCTTGGAACGCCAGTGGTGCCATGAGTACAGCCGCTGACGTGTGGGTGACATCGTAACTTACGCATGCGTACAGTGCCTTGCCCATGAACCCCGGCTGTGCGCCCGTGGTGCCTTATGCGCTTGCGCAGGTGAAACACCGTACCCAGCTCCTTCGCGTGTCGAGGCCGTCCCCGTTCCTGCCGGTCGACATGTCACCCCACCTCGTAAGTGGTTGCAGGGCGTTTGAGGGCCGCAGCTTTAAGCAAGTGGCGTCGACTGATTCAGCGGTTGAAGGCCTTCCAACTCTGGTCGCTGGCTACACTCCTGCATGCAGAGCCTCTTGAGGAGTCCACGTCACAACCGTTGCCATGGCTTGACATCAGCGGCAGCATCGTCGAGGGCAACTTGGCGCTGAACGGCTCCGGAGGCGCGGTGTGGCTGAAGGAGCCAGGGCCCGCACAGCCGCCAGCCGCACTCTCGACACCGGCCGCTGGTTTGCTGAGGCCGGACGTGCAACTTGATGGAAAGCTGATGTCCGTGCGGCTGCGCGACTGCTCCTTCAATGGCAACACGGCCGCCATGGGAGGCGGAGCGTGCTCGCTGCAACTGGGTAGCGGAATCAGCAACAGCGCCGACTTTGGCTCCAGCGCTGGTGGCCTTGTACTCTTGTCAACGTGCAGCTTTCTGTCCAACAAGGCTCTTGCGGCGAACGGCGGAGCACTTCAAGTGTCAGCGTTAGGGGCCTTGCCCAACGGTACGACACGCCGTGTCAACGCCTCGGGCGTGCTGCTGGTGTCCAACCGCGCGGCGTCGGACGGCGGCGGCCTCAGCCTCTCCGGCCCCCTGGCCGTGTCGCTTACGGCCGTTGCAATGCACGGCAACGTGGCATCCGGCGGCGAGGGCGGCGGCCTGGCAGCTCGAGGCATACCAGCGCTGTCGCTAACACACAGCAATGTCAGCGGCAACAACGCTTCCGCTGGCTCTGGGGGCGGGGTGTTCGCAGGCAGCTGCCAGCGCGTGCTGTTGCATGACGTGCTGGTGGAGGGCAACACGGCCCTGGCGGGGGGCGGCCTGCACCTGGCGTCTGATGGGCCGTCGGGTGGCAGCGGGGCAGGGGAGAACGTTGGGCCGAAACGGCCGGATTTCCACTCTGCTGCTGAGCTGGTGGACATGCGCGTTTACGGGAATGCAGCATCATTGGAGCCTGGGTCGGGGCCAGGGCCGGCGGCTGGGGTGCAGGGCCGCGGCGGTGGGCTGTACGTGTCTGGGGCTGTGGGCGTGGCCATGAGCGGTGTGGACTTCAGTGGCGGCAACGTGGGGCGCCTGGGGTCCACCATTGCGACGACCCAGGCCTGCCTGCCGGAGCCGGCCCGACAGGGCGCCATGAGTCCGGGCCCCAGCGGCCTGCCACCGCGTGAACCGGCTCCAAAGATGGAGCAGCAACGCCGGGTGAGGTACAGGTGCCACTGCTTTATGCTGTGTCCGTTGCCACAGCTGACGGTTGCCACTGTTTGTGTCGCGCTTGGGAGGCTGCGGCAACTGAAGAAAGGCCACAGCAGTTTCCTGCCCAGGGTTAAGCACTCCGTGAGGGCCCACCTTGGGGTCATCACGCATGCCCAACCATACCCTTTAACCTTTGTGTGTGGTTGTTGCGTAGGTCTTGCTGCAAGCGGGCGGTGAAGGCTCCGCCGCTGCCCACCCCGGACAGCTGCTAGAGGCTCTTGAGGGCGTCATGGGCCGCACCTCGTGCTACCCCTTGGCACTGCTGGGCGGAACGCGCCTCGCCCAACCCAGCAACAGCCAAAGCGAGGCTCGCCAGGTGCGTGGATAAGCCTGATGAGAAGATGTGCTACGGCTGAGAAGCACCAGCGCATACCCGCTTGCATGCATACACGTGCTGCTCGTCCTCACATGCTCGTCCACCGGATGGCATACTCGCTGCAAGCCATTGCATGTACGACACTGTGAATTAGTCCATACCATGCAGGCCCGCTATGAGATCTGGACCCAGGACGCATTCCACTCTGCCATCTACGCCAGCTGCTCAAGCCCAGGGAGCCTTAATGCCCAGGCGCTGACCAGCTTTGCTTCCAGTCGACAAACGTGGTTGAATCGCACTGTAGACCCTAATGGCACGCGTACGACAGCGTACGGGCAGTACCTGGGTCTCCAAGAGGCGCTGTTGCAGTGCCTTCCGGAGGGTGCGCGCAGTGACCAGAGTCCTGAGGCTGCTCGCTACACCCTTTCGCAACAGCCTGCCACCGTGCGCCTCAAGAGCAGTCAGCAGCCGCTCACCCTACCGTCTGGCCTTGGCGGCGGCGGCGGCGGCGGCGGAGGCACGCCTACGGGTAGCAGCAACAGCGCGGCGGCGGCTTTTGCAGACGGGTTCTACTACGCGGCCCCGGGTGACAGTGACGAAGAACCCACCGTTCGGGAGCTGCTGTTGCGGCCTGGAGCGCCCTTCGACGTCTCCGTGCAGCTGTACGATGCCGTCGGCCTGCCTGTGATTGCCGGTGAGTGGCTAAATAGGATATGTCTGACCACCTATGCACAGCGGGTGGGGCGTCGACCCAAAGGCGCCCCATGGCTTGAGCTAGCCTCTCAGGCCCATGCAGGGGGGGAGGCAACTTGCGGCATCATGGTGCACAGTCCGTCTACCCTACAAGCACGCACCCTGCGTCCCTACCCGCGTTCAATGGCACAGCTGCCCGCCACGGAACGAGGGAGCTGCTGCCGCCATCCTGCCTGCTTCCGCAGATATGGCTCCTGTGGACATCACTCTTGCCATCCTGCCCGGGCCTGCGCCCAGTGGTGCAGCGCTTACAGCGAACGCCACCTCCAGCCTCACCAGTACCACCCCGCCGGCACCCTGGCTGTCCAATGCCTCCATGGCTCTCCTGGACCCCGGCCTCATCGCGGGCCGCAGCCTCAGGCAGCGCGTTCAGGGCGGCACCGCTGCGTGGAGGCAGGTGGTGGCGCGGGGATGGCCGGGGCAGTACCACCTGCTCTTCACGGCAGCGGCGAGCGGGCCGCTGGCGGCACTCGCGCAGGTGGGGTGCCGGCACGTGAGACTGCGCTGTGGTGCTATAAACGACACCCGCTTACATTACACATGGTGCACTAAGAGGGTGGTGATGCATGCACCACTGAACTTCTCATGATGAGCGCCGCTGCGGCCCGCTCGCTGCTGCAGCCATAGCCGGTGGGCCTGCCGCCTGCCTGCGAGCACGCACCTTTACTGCAGGGCCCGATGTACTGTGTCCGCTGTCTTTCTGGTATGCTGCCACTTGGACGGCGTCCTGTTGCGTCCGTTAGCTTTTTGTGGGTTTCGTGGCGCGCGGCTGCAGGTCGCGAGCTTGGCAATAAGCGTGGAACTGCTGCCGTGCGCTGTGGGAGAGGCGCTGGAGCCCAGCGCCGCCGCCGGCCAGGGCGGCCTGGCCTCTTGGACCAGCTGCCAGCCGTGCGGGCAGGACCAGCTGGGGCTGTGGCGCGACACGCGGCCTCGGCTGCAGGTCAGGGGCCCCTTTGGGAACAGCAGCAGCGTGGATGAGCTTCAGAGTGATATGGCGAGGATCTCTACACAGCTGCTTGACCGAGAGCGCGATGCCGCTGTGTGCCGCGTGTGCCCGCCCTTGGCGCAGTGCCCGGGCGGGGCGGTGGTGGTCCCACAGCCGGGCTGGTGGCACAGCGCCGCCAACTCCACCGCAGTGCACCGCTGTCCCTACGCGCCGGCGTGTGGCCGGGGCTCAACGGATGACCAGTTCTCCCTATGGCAGCACCTCTTGGGGCAGCGTACTCATGGGCAGCTGGCATCAGAACCGCCGAACGCCACTGATACGATGGCACGAGGCAGTGCTGTTGGAGCAGATGCACGGTCATCGGCCTTGGCGTGGTGTCAAGGCGACTGGTACGGCAGCGGTTGGCATCCAGGTGCAGCTGTGGTGGCTGCCGCAGTGAAGGGCGGTCTACTACCGGGTGTCAGCGCAGCCACAGAGGTGTGTGGTCGGCTCGGCTGTGAGACTGCTCAGCAACAAGCCAGTGGCACGGCAGTAGTGCCTCCATGCCTGCTATGGTACGACGAGTCCCTCACGCCCGGCCTGGACCCAGCCGCCTTTGCGGCCCTGTCGTACGCACAGCTGCAGTGCGCCCCCAGCTACACGGGCAACCTGTGCGCCGCCTGCCAGCCGGGATACTACAGCGGATCGCGCTTCCAATGCAGCGGCTGCCCCTCCGTGTTTCGCGCGGCATGCCTTGGGCTGCTGGCGTTTCTAGGTGGGCTGGTAGTGGTGCTGGTCACGGCCTATGCCACGCTGCTTGTGGACTACACGTCGGAGACCGAATGGCGCAAGGCGGGGTCGGCTGAACTGCTTAAGGTGAGCAAGAGCTGCTTACACCTGGAAGCAACAGCGGTACTATGTCGGGGCACCACTTCTGACGTGGATGCCAAGTTGGTCGCGTGCTTGGGCCTGCCGTAGGACAGTCCTCACACAACACGTGGCTTTCCAAGGTCGGCTGACCTCACACACCTTGCCTGATACCTGGCGCTCACAACGGCATGCAAGGGTTGAACAAAGACCCGCGAAGCTTGCTCAGTGTAGCGGCTAATCTGCATGGTAGCCTCCCAGGTGCAAGGTGCATTCTTCCAGCTCAGGTATGCACAAACGCTCTTCCCGTCACCCTTGTCCAGGCCCTGATCCTACACGTGCAACACTTCATCATTATCACACGGCCGCCGGTGGACTACCCCCGGACCATCACCGCCGCCACAGCGGTGCTTAGCGCGCTGACGTGGGCCGGGGACTGGTGGGGCTTCTCCCCTGCCTGCCTGCTGCCCAACCAGGACAGCGCGGGGCAGGCTAGGCTGGTGCTGGCGGGGGGCCTGCTGGTGCCCTGCGCTGTGCTGCTGGCTAGCCTGGCGCTGTGGGCAGTAAGGTGTGTGGGCCAGGGCGTGCAATGGCATGTCACCGCATTGGGAGCGCTGCCTCAAGCTTGTCGCACACGCCGTGCTTTGCAGTGCTGCAGCTGGGAGCCGTTGGCGCCGTGTGTGAATATAAAAAGTTACGTGATCTCTGCCTACAGGTACCGTTTCTTCCGCCGACCGGTAGATCCTCCGCAACAACTGGAACAGGCCAGCCCAGAGGCCACCTACCACGACCTGTCCTGCACGGCCACCCTCTTCAGCGGTTGCATCACGGCAACAGCGGCGTTGATGCCTGATGGTGATGATTTTCAGGGCACCAGCGAGCTTGGAGGTCAGCACACGAGTCCCCTGGGAGTACCGGTATCCCGCGAAGGCGCCGTGCTGGTGCTTGCGTCCCAGGCGTCGTGTCCCACACCCCTGGCCTCTGACCTCCAGCGCGCCAGCACGCATGATGCACTGGGCAGCCCCACAACGCCAACCGACCAGAAGCTCCTCGCATCAGCGCAGACGCCCTCAGCTCGCGTGACCAAGTCCGAAAGACTGCCCCTGTCTACGCGTGCTGTGGAGGCCCCTCCGGAGCAGTTAGCACCGTGTGGTGCTGGAGCAGGGCTGCTACCACTCAGCCCTGAGGCAGCAACCGTGTCCGCCTATGCGCTGCCTAGGCGTCGCAATGCGCCATTGTCCAGCGCGTTCAGCACGTCGGCAGCTCAGGCTGTGCCGATGGCATACCAACAGCAGCAGAGCCACAGCGCCTCCCAGGAGGAAGTCCAGAGCAGCTTCCGCCTCAACATGTCACCTCAGTCGTCAGCGGCCAAGCTTGCCGTATCAGCCAAGTCTAAGGCCCTCACGCTGCGGACTGCAACCTCCTCCGCCCTTGCCATTGCGGGCCGTACGCTGTCCCGGCTGGTGCCCGCCCCCAAGCCCACGTCGGCCCTGGCCCACGCGGACCGCTCCATGTCGCTGGCTGCCCAGCTGGGCATCGTGATGTGGGTGGCGGTGTTCGTGCTGTACCCCAGCTGGCTGCAAGCGGCGCTGAGCGTCTTCGCATGCTACGTCATTGACGACGGCAGCGGACCGTACGGCGAGAACCAGAAGGTACACTAGCCAGGCGACGACGGCAGGCGCTGCATCAGTGTATTGACTTCGTAGTTCCCAATAACCGAGAGGTCTGCGGGAGCATTGCAGTTGCCACTGGAAAAGGGTGCGGAGTGAGGCACGTGCCACGTGACACGAAGAGAAAACCAGGCCCTGCGGTTTGATAAACACACTGTCAATCACTAAGCTGAGCTTACCGTTCACTGCTTGCAGGCCACGTGGCGTTACGGCTACTGGGTGCGCGACATGGCCCAGCAGTGCTACAGCGGGGTGCACCTGGCGGCCTACGTGCCCGTGGGCGTGGCGTCTGTCGCCGTCTTCTGCCTGGCCCCGCCCCTGGTGTCCTTCCTGGCGCTGCGGCGGGTGCGGCGCAGGGGCGGCTTTGTCAAAGGCGGTCACGACCCTCTGCAGCACGATCCGCACACGCTGCAGGTGTACGGCTTCCTGTACACACGCTACAGGTAGGAGGACTGTGGGCTCCACCTCCAGTGTTAGTAGGGGCACCCAACATCCCGCAGGTACCCTTGTAGAATGCGTGCTTGTGCAGAGTACCATTCCATTATCCGGAGGTCACAGTCTCTGCTTGTGCGTACTCCTACGCTATCCTTGGCCCCAGGCACACGTGTATGTGTCCTGCCTGCAACCGTCAACCATCGCAGGTCCCGGTACTGGTGGTGGGAGAGCGTGCTGCAGCTGCAAACGCTGGCGCTGGTGGCGGCCGAGGTGTTTGGCCGCGCGCTGCCTGTGCAGCACCAGGCGCTGCTGCTGCTGTGCGTGCTGCTCATCACGGCCGTGGTCAACATGGCGTGCGCCCCCGTGCGGTCCCGGCTGCTGGTCGTGCTTGAGTTCATGTCCTTCAGCGTGCTGGCGGTCACCATCACGTTGGGGCTGTACTTCGTGGGGGAGGAGCCAGTGGGCGCCGTGCCGGCGGTGAGTGCATGCAGGAGAGCGTGGCTTCTGCCGTACGGGTCAATGCGTGGGAAAGGCAGCTTTGGCGTGACGGTAACCTACCCCTGCTGCCCATCAATTGCATGAGTAATGGTCAAACTCTGAAGTAAGAACATGAACGAACAAGGTCGCTGCACGCCCTGCACGACCGGCTAATGGTCGGCAGTAACACCAGGTGCACAGGTTGCTGACGTACACCTCTACGGTCCATACGCCATGCAGGGTCTCATCGGCGTGCTCATCCTGGCCTTCAACGCGGCCATGCTGGCGGCCTTTGGGCTGCTGCTGGGCAGGAAACTGTGGCCGGAGGCGCGCAGGCTGGCTCACAGGTGCATTCCTGCGTGGCGGCGGGGGCGCGCTGACTACCTCATTGCAAGGGAGCAGAAAGTTGACGCATCAGGTGGCGGCTTGACCAGTTTGTCGTATCGGACAGGGAACGTGCCCTGCTTTAATACGACTCCAAATTAATTAGTGTTGTTAGTAACACCACAGCCTGCACGAGTTTCAACGCTGTAATATGTCTCTGGGCGCCAACACGTGGCCCAGTCGCTGGCCAAGTAGCTTCGCACGTACTGGCAGACGCTGCTGCCTGCGCAGTGGCGCCCGCAGTGCACTGCAGCTGCGGCCCTGGTCGTTATGCACCTCCTGACGGCCTTAGTGACCCTGCTTATACCGGTATCTCATATTATAATTGAGAACACGTCGAGACCTCCTGCATAGCTACTACTACGTGCGCCAGCTGCCTGATTGGCGGTGCGTTGCCGAGTGTAGCTAGCAACAGCGACGTAGCTGGGCGTGGGGCACCAATGCGTGAGAGTATGGCTAGCAAGTGTTGTTAACATGCACTCGTGCGCTTGGCACCAATCAAACGTGGCAAGTGTATAATGGTACGCGGAGCTGCGGACGGAGGGCAGGGGAGCACCCCTGGTTCCAGGCTTGACGTGTACAAACTGTAGCTGCTATGGTCGGTCCTCCTGATCCATGACTGGTAGCTCGTCTGCGGCATACCAGGGGAGCTTCCCTTTATAATAATGTGCGCCGTGCTGTCTGCGTGGGGAATGACCACGGGCTGCCGTAGGTCATTTGGGGCGGCTGAGGAAAGGGGTGCCGGACACGTGCCCTGGCGTACGTAGATCGGGCCAAGGAAGCCAAGCGCCACTTATCTGCGCGACTGCGCCTGTGCGGTGTGTATCTCGAGGAGTTGTGCAGGAAAGGACTGCACAGAGGGAGGCTAAGGGCACTTGACGGTATATGACACGAGATGGTTGTACAAACATGCACAAACGCTTGAAACACGTACGTAGGTGCTGATCAGGGGAGATCTCTGGTGCTGATGGGTGTCTCCTAGCTCTACGTTGCACGGTAAACTCTGCTGCGTCCTTCCTCCAGAAGCCACGGTGCCTCTGCGCTGCGTGCCCGACCAAGCACTTGAGCAGTCCCTCATGGCACAGTACACGTGCCCCCAACGTGCACGCCCAGCACACGTGGCAGCATGGACGGCAGCAGTGAAGAGTCCGTCGTCGTACAGCACCAGGGAGAGACGACCGCGGAGGTTTTACAATAGAACAAGATAGATTATGGTTGCATAGAGTTGCAAAATCTAGAAATTATCACCACGAAGTAGCTAACTTGCCTGTGACGCCCATAAACGCTCCCGCGCAGTCGCTCGCATGTCACAGCGATGGCAAACGCCTTGCCCAGTACCATATCACGTTTGATAAATATCACCAAATGGCTCACCGCTGACCAGATAGGCACACTTGACAGCGAGTCCGAGATATACACAGAATGTGCCTCCCTTGCGGCGCGTCTGGGACAGGAGCTCGCCGTATGGCGCCAACTGGCATCGAACACTGTTCAACAAGTGCCACTTGCAAAGCTGCGCGCTATACTTGCTGTGCTGGCGTCCTGCTCCCACCAGACTGCGGCCCGGGACGATGTCGCTCGCGTGCTTGCTGCGGCCGCGGAATGGATAGCGGAGGCACTTGTTCAGCCCCCAAACGACCCGCCCAGCAGCACCCAGCTGTCAGTCGCCCGGGCCCTTCTCCGTGCTCGGGTGCTGCACGGCTGTAGCAGGCAGCTCGGGGGCATGGCGGACCGGATTGCAGGTGCCTCGGGGCAGCCCCTGCAGCCCCTGAGCCCAGGTTCCACAAGCGCTCAGGAGCAGGCCGCGCAGCCCCCGCAGTTGGACTTCGGGCCGTGGGTGGAGGGCGTGGCTCTGTGCACAACGGCGCACACCGTGACATATCTGCTGTCCACCTTGGCGTTGCTGAGCACCCGGTGTCCCCCATTCAAGGCCGAAGGGGCTGAGGACGAGTTTGTGGACGTCTTCTGTGCTTTCGATGTGGGGAGCAGCGAAGGGACCGAGGGAGAGGGCCACCAAGACGGGGGTTCGTCGGCAGGGGAGGCCGGACCTGGGACTAGCACTGAGGCGGCGGGGTCAGCCGGGAGCGGGGAGGAGGCAGGCATGTCGGGAGAGGAGCGGGAGCGTGCAAGCGAGCAGCAGCAGCAGCAAGGGGCGGCGGGGGCGGAGCACTTGGCGGCGGGGCCGGTGCACGCGGAGGCGGGGGCGGAGCAAGGGGAACCGCATCCTTCCTCCTGGGTGCTGGAGCTGGTGTCGTGCCTCAGCTCCAGCGCTGTGCTGGAGCACGCAGCACGTGGCGTGCTGCTGGCTGGAACGAAGGTGAAGCAGCAGCACCTGCAACAGCAGCAGCAGCCGCAGCAGTGTCAGCAATCGACAGAGGCCCTAAGGGCGTACGCAGGCAGTCTGCAGCAATGTGCCATTTCGGTCGTGGGTACATACTGCCGCCTCAGCAGCCTGACCTGCTCCCGTCACTTCCTCGAGGGTGAAGGCCCTGACGGCGCCCAACCCCCGGCGGCTTTCGACGATAGCCTTGCGCCTGGCGACAGAGCACCGCTGCGTGCGCAGCCGCACGCGTTTGACATGCTTTCCACTTATCTTCTTCGCCGCGCGCTGTCCGGCCCCTGCGTACGGCACCTGATGCTGTGCATGGGGCTGAAGGCACTGTGCGCGCTGGACGGGGGACCGACGTACGGCGTGCCGGAGGGGGCGGGAATGCAGTGGCTGCCGCTGGCAGTAACAACGTGGCCGAGCGGGGCCCAGTCACTGCCGTTGCAACAACAGCCGAACTTCGTGCTGTTAAGCGACCTAGCGCTGCTCAACCTGCTCATGCTGCTCGCCATGTCGCCCTGCGACCCGGACGCGGACGCGGAGCCGCCCAACAGGGGCACGCGGCTGCGGCTGACCCTGCGCGTGGCGTGGGCAGCGGTGCTGGCCGCACGCAAGGTTGAGGTGCCCATTCCTGCTGGCTGCGGCGATAACATTGTGCGGTACGCAATGACCCCGCGCGACGCTGGTCAGGTCGCTGTGGAGGCCCTGCACTTCGCTTGGCGCCACATGCCGCCGCCGGAGGGCCGGGGCGGCAGCCGCCGCCGGGCGGCGCTGCGGGAGTGGGCGGCGCTGGTGGGGGAGGTGGCGCGCAGTGCGCTGGTCCCCAGCATGGAGGACAAGACGGCTTACCGGCTGGGGCTGCTGCTGGGGGCCCACCCGGACCTGCTGCGGCCCTCGACGGCCAACGGTGCGTTTCGCATGCGCTCAGCGCTGAGCCTTGACCTGCTTGCACCAGGTGCCAGTGTAATTTTGCCGCCGTCAAAGCATCGCCCCTGTACTGTGCGGTACTGCAATACCACGGGTCAGCTTTCCGGTGCATACGTACCGTCGATCCTGGGCTCCTCACAGGCCCCGACAGTCTTTTGCAGTCTGCGCCCATCCGCCAGGTCTCGAGCACGCCATGGCCCGGAAGCCCTGTGTTATTCATCCGTGCCCCTCTCATACAACGCCACCCCGCCCCTTGCTAGGCGTGGGCTTCACTGCACTTGAAACAGGGACACCCAATGACAGGCTTTGCAATCGCCTAAAAATGGCTATCCTGTCAAGCTTAAGAGGTCCTGCCCTGTTTCTGGCCGTTACCCGCTCCGCAGACCTCCCCGCACTGGCCAGCGGTGGTCACCTGCTTGGCGGGCTCGAGGCCCTGGTTCGGAAGCTGGCGGCGGAGGGTCAGGGCCAGGGCACGGGGCCGGGCGGGTGGGAGGCCTCCACCTCCGCTGCGAGTTCCACCCAGCCCGCCACCTACGTGCCCACAGGGCCCGGCACTGTGGTGAAAGCGCTGATGCAAAAGCAATGCTTAAAGGACATAATGCTGCTTATGCGCGAGGATGACGAGGAGCTGGCAGCAGCAGGGGAGGAGGTGGGGGAGGGGGAGGGGGAGCCGGCCGGGGAGGCGGGTTGGGGGCCCGGCGGCGGGCCGCGGGCCGCTGCTTCTCTGGCGGTAGCGCTGGGCAAGCTGCTGTGGCGGTGCCAGGGGCGGATGGCGGTGGGCATGGGGGAGTGCTGCGATATGTACGACGCCTCGCAGCACAGGGACTGCGCCATGCAGGTGCTGTGCGGCCTGCACGACGTGTGCGTGTGGGGTGACAGGGACACGTGGCACTCCACGCGGGCAGGGCGGGTTGCGGACAACGGTGGGGCCGACGGCGCTGGCGATAATCAGCAGCGGAACCGGGAGCGGCGGCTGTGGCTGTGCGCGTACGGGCCATGGAGGTGGCTGCCGCCCATGGCGTGCCTGGCGCAGCGGTCTGCGGCGGAGGGGCAGGTGATGCTCAAGATGGAGAGCATCGCATCGCTGGTGTGGCACCCGCTGCTGCTGTGGGTTAAGCGCCTGTGCATGTACTTGCTGTTCCTCGACCTGCCGTGCACTCCGGAGGAAGCCATGTATGGGACGCCTTTGAGCCGCGTGCGGGCGGGGGGCGGCAGCAGCGACAGCGGCAGCAGCTGCAGCGGGTGCGGTCGCTTGGCCCGGCGGTGCAGGTGCTGGCGGGAGTTCTTGCTGCAGGACGTGGGGGTGGTGGGGCTGGTGGGGACGGCGCTGCGGGAGTTGGTACCCAAGCTGATGGCATCTGTGGAGGGAGGCATGGCCGACATCGAGGCGCTGTGGTTGTTTGCGGATGTGGTGGTGCTAGTGGCGGCGACCTTCCCTGACGAGGTGGGGCGAGCAGTCGCTTGCGGGGAGCCCGCGGGCGGAGCTGGGAGCGGGGCAGGCAGCTGCGGCCGTGGCGGCAGCAGCAGCAGGAAGGGCAGAAGTAGCGGGGCTGGCAGCAGCGGCGGCCCGCCATACGGCGCTGCCGAAAGCGGCTCCCTGTGGCCGCGCCAGACCCTGTGCGACTTCGCAGAGTTTGCGCAGCAGTGGCAGGAGGGGTGGGCCGTGGGGCAGGGCCTGCAGCTGATCGCGGGTTGGGGCAAGGCGGGCAGGCAAGCAGGGCCCAGCATTGAGCAGTGGAAGGAGCTGCAGGAGAGGGCGTTTGAGGTGGCATACGATGGGAATAGTGCCGGTGAGATCTGGGAGGTGACACGGCTGCCCTCGCTGTACGAGCTGCGTGGGCTCCTGTGGCTGTGCAGCAACCCGCGCTGCGCGGTGCTGCCCACGCCGGGGCTGAGCGAGGCGACGGCGGCGGCGGCGGCGGAGCGGCCGGAGGCGTGCCCCGGGGGGTGCGGCGCGGCGTGGTACTGCTGCCGGGAGTGCAGGGAGGAGCACTGGCGGGAGGGGCACGGGGTGGCCTGCCGCGGCGGTGGCGGTGCTAGTGGCGCTGCTGAGGCGTGCTGAGGCCGTGGGGAGTGGGGCACGTCGCGGTGTGGGGAGCAGCATCAAGGGGTTGTGGGACGGAAGTCGAGCCGTACTTGTACGACTGCGTCATGTGGTACCTGAGGCGATGGATAGGGGGCTTCGTGGCCAGTAAGTAGCCAACCACTTATGGCCGCCGGGTGCTTCACGGACGGGCAAACGAAATACTATTAGCAGCAGGCACTCAAAGTCTTGATCCTTGTTGGGCCGGTTCCTTGTTACAGCAAGTTGCGTACGGTGAGGCAAGCAAGGGACGTGTGGATTGCTGAAGCCTGCTGACTGCTCAAGTGTCTCGTTCCTTGCATATTAACGCTGTACTGCTGCTCGTGGAGGTTTAGGCTGTAAAGCAGCAGTGGTTGCCTAAGAGGATGCTTTGCAAACCTAGCACGTGAATGCGCCAGGAAGGGTCAGGACTGTCAGCAGCTATGCATTGGGTTGGAGACTGGTTGGAGACGTGCAGTTGCAAGTCAGCCACGTGCTTGCGCAATGGCGCTGGAGAGTGAGGCTAAGGCGTATCTGGTATGCACCAACGAAGGTTCTTAGGTTCATACCTGTGTATAGAGGTGCTATTACGGATTTGACAACATGGGGTTGCCCCTGGGTTGCCGCTACGTTGCCACCAACACTGATCCTGTCCCAGGAGTGCACCGGTATCCTGGTTACACGGGTATGCTGTGACGGAGCGGAGCGCGTGGACTCATAAAGCGAGCTGCGTGGCTACTCGACACGTCCTGCTACGCGCCAGTACACGCTCTTTGTACTGTGCTAGGGATGTTGCACAGGTATTGAGAGAGGTATCGTACCCGTGCCAGACGCCACGTGCCAGCTCACCCTGCCCAGGCCCAGCCATCCCTCTCGCCTTTGGCTGCCCTTGTTGCGCCGCAGACACTCTAATCACCAAGGCCTTACAGCGTAAGGCAACTGTCAGTTGGGAAACCTATGCTTGGACAGCGGTAAGCCTCCGGCTAGGCCAGCAGTTAGCGCCAGTCCCTGCGACTAGCGACCATGCGACGAGCGACGGTGTCCCATTGCCAGTAGCCGAAAGCTCGGCAGCTCACTAGTTGCTTTCGATATGACTATAATCCAAGGACGTCTTTTCATACTTTGCTGAGTTGCAGATAACGAGTCGCTGTTCACATTTAAACAGTACGCAGAACAGCTTCAACCTACAGTGACTGACCGCACTTTGGCTATCTGTGGGGACACCTGTGTTTTTATACAAGTGGAGCAGTGCTGAGCTATGGCCCGGACCGAGCAGTTCGCCGATGAGGCGCACGTAATGAAAGTCCTGTACCAGGACTATACAAAGCGCACCGACTTCGATACGATGGCTATGGTCGATCAAGATATAGCGGAGATTTTGCGGACATGCGCTTTGCGCGAGAGGGATGTGCGCGATACCATTTACGGTGCGAGAACCTCGTTGCAGCCCTGCCAACAACAAGCAAGCCGCATCGTAAGGGAGTAATGACGTGTTACTCTCGGTCGCCGGCTGTGGGCCTGCAGAGCTCTCACAGCAAGTCCGCGAGCTGGAGGCGACAGCTGCCTACCCGCACCCAGAAGGCCAACACGCGGAGCGTTTGGCAGCGTTGCAGCGCAAGATAGAGCTCACAAAGCGGCAAATCGAGGAGCTTCAGGAGGATGGCAGATAAGTGGCCACGGGGGTGGGCCGAGAACTGCACGCACAGCCATTTGTGTGCAAACTCTACGGTACACAAGGCACGCAGCCAGCACCTTGCGCGGCAGCTACGGAGCCGGTCATATGGCACACGCGACAGATGCACGGCAAGCAACGCCAGACAATGCTGTCAAGTGACACCTCGGCCCTGTCTTTTGGTCATGCACGTCCGCAGAGCAGCAGTGCCACGAGGTGGAGGGGAAGATCAAGGAGGCGGAGGCGCTGCACGCAGAGACCATCGACAGCCTGACAGCGGAGGAGCAGCTCATCAGGTGCGACCCTGCAGTGTACGGTACACATCCGAACAACCAAGCCGTTACACTGCATGCCCCGCTCATGTCGCGTCTGTTGACGGTAACACCCGTTGTATTAGGCAGCATATGTTCTCGTGCGCAGTGCATGGGCGCCTACGACAAACTGAAAAGCACCTCACGTCATCCACAGGCACAAGCTGAGCATGTATGCCCACGTCACACGGGTGACATGGCGGGTGGACCAAGGCAGCACCGTGGCCGGCACGGTGTGCGACACCAAGTCGGGGGACATCCGCCAGTTCAACTTCAACCCCGACACCGTCACCAAGTTCGAGCTGGTGAACGCGCTGTGGGAGCTGCTGTAAGGAGGAGAATGCGGTTGTGCCACAAGCATGTAGGCCTCTGGCCAGGAGACCTGCGTCAGGGGCCGTTTTGGGGTCTGGGGCCGCATGCAGGCAACACGTGTGGCGCTGTTCGGGGCATGTCTCAAGCGTGTGGGGGAGTGGGTGCGAGTACCCATGACATAGCAGGAGGGCCATGACTGCTTGCATAAGCATTGTGCGTGTACCGGTGTGTAAGCTGCTCTAGCCGTGGGAAACGCGCCTTGCTGGCCGTTAGTAGTCCTATCGTGTTGCCGTGTGTTGTGGGTACAATGCAGCACTGCCCTCTGGTTCAAGTCACACAGTTGACGCGACATCATTTTGCCGGGCACCTGGCGCCGTCCGAAGGGAACTCCATGCAACAACACTTCTTGATGCGGCGCACGAGGAAGATGTTGCCGCTTTGTGACGCCCGTAGGTACACTGTAACGTTGTTGGTGACTGCTGGTAGTCTGCGTATGGGAGCTGATTCTGGAAACAGGCTAACCGTGCTTATCACGGCGTGAACCCCCAGTAGTCAAGGTTACACCTCGATCGCAACCGACAACCTTGCCCACGGATTACCGTAGACGGCGTCACCAGCGTTCACAATAGATAAGGACTGAACTGTCTTGGTACACCACACAGTCTCTGGCAGCAGCCCTTCTGGTCTCTGGCTCAGCCTCATACAAGCATACCGGCGCGCCATGGCTATGTGTGCTATGCGGCGTCTTAACGTCAACCCCCGGGCTCCGTGCGGACCGCCTGCGCCGCACTACGGTAGCCCGCAGCGCAGCGTGAACCGTAGGCTGGTGGTGATGGCATCTGGCGGCCACGGTCACGGCAGCAACCACAGCACCCACACCGGCAGCGGCCACATCTCCAAGCAGGACGCGGCGCACATCCAGTCTCTGGAGGCCAAGGCTGGGCATGACGTCGGAAAGGGCAGCCTTGCCGCTCAGGTAAGCGGAGCGTAGTCGTCTACCTTGTGTCTTGCGGCTCGGGCGCTTCGTTTCGACAGACCCATGGGTCGCCGTTCGCCGGTTTGGTTTCGGCATTCGTCCCCGTGCAGCTGGCGTCAGCCCCTGGCCGTCAGTAGTAAATGATACAGCACGGCGGATGACAAATCCATTATTGCATCAAGCATACCTGATTTACTCATTGCCCAGTCCGGCTCACACGCTGCTTACCGTACCCAACCTGACCCAACCTTTTGCGCTTCATGCTTTCCTTTCCCCCACAGGTACAGAGCGCTGCTGACCGTGGCGCCCCTGTGGAGGGTCTCAAGGAGGTGGCCTCCGAGGTGCAGTCCGCTGCTGCTGAGGTCGGTGAGGACACGGGCTCGGGCAGCCTGCCGGCGCGCCTGCAGAGCGCTGCCGACCGCGCCGAGGAAGACTGCGACGACGACTAAGGCATCAAAGCGCGTGAGGCCTAGGGCCCTTGGGTCGCTCTGAAAACTGCAGTCTGTTTGGTAGTGCACGAGTGGCACTTGTGCTGTAGTCTTATTGGTATTCAGTTATGGGGTGGTAGCAGGTGTTGCGAAGGTATGACCTACTAGCGTAACGCTGTCGTACGGAGTCCAGTAGGCCTCCAATGGCCCCGTCCGTCTGTTGGAAACTCACGCGGTTAAAGCTCTTGAACGAGGAAGGGACCTGTGCGCTTGGCGCTTGCTTAGTGTGCCCATGTGCGAACGCACGCAGAGCCAAGTACGTGCATATGTCGCCAGCGCCGTTGCACATGTTGTACCACGTTGCACAAGGGGCACTGCTGTGCCATACGCAAACGTTGCAGCTTCGTTGTTTGAGTGCTGCCTGGCCTGTGCCAGCTTGTCCGCTGACACGTCACCACGGTGTGTAACGTAGAGCGGTATGCTCCCGCAGTACCGGAACCCGATATCAGGGTTCACAAGCAACCCTGAAACCTAATGCGGCACCCTGCACGTCAATCGTCAAGGCTGCACAGCGTCAGCAGTACCACGCTACCCACGGAACTCACGGCGACCAGGGCAGGCCCTGTCTTGCAGAGCGCCCTTAACCACCAGGCGAGGGCCCTGAGCGCCACAGCGCGCCCTGGAGAAGCCTTTGCAATTAGTCTACAGCCCTGTAAGCTTTCTTAGTGCAGTCTCTGACACTGGCCCATCAGACGCGCACCTGGCACCTTGCAACTGGTTCCGGAGCCATGCCGTCCAGCCCCCTTCTTCTTCCCTTAAACCTTTGTCGCGACACCCCAGTGTCAATCCTAGTTGACACCTCAAACATGACTGCCCTGGTATACTCGAGTACGCGTCAGCCGTGCTTGGCACGGGCATGTCCCCTGGCTCTTGGTCTAGCCTGCTCTAGAGTGCCCCTAGCCCGTCGACAACGCACCGCCATACGTGCCGCCGCTGGCGGTTCCCAGGGCGATGGCTTTACCTACATGGAGTTGGACCTCCCGCCCCCGCTCAACAGCAACGTGCGCAAGGCCTCGTTCATCAAGAGCAGCACCCGGGTCGCTGACTGCCCTCCCGACCGGCTACCAGAATTCGCCCTTATTGGCCGGTCAAATGTTGGGAAATCATCTCTAATTAACTCCTTAACAAATAATGACAAGCTCGCTAAGGTCTCGAAGGAGCCGGGTGAGTCGTCAAGAATCCAATTCTCTTGTGGCCGCCGGTTTAGGCGGCAGACCCGCGCTGAAATGGACAAGCATGCTTTACAGGCATGACCAAACTCATCAACCACTACCTCATAAACGACTCGTGGTACCTTGTGGATCTGCCGGGCTACGGGTAAGCTCGTGGGGGTGTTGCGTGTGCCGTGCAGTGTCCGTGTTGCTGAGGGGGGAGGGGCGCTGGTGGCTGGTGGCCCGTGTGCTGTGCTATGCGATTGCGGTGTTCGTCTTGGCGGAGGCAGGCAGGGGGCTGGTTTCCACCGTGCCCTTGACAAATGCAGCATATAAAATGGGTCGATGCGGCTGTTTGGCGACAGCACCTGAAGCCGGCAGCGTGCCTTGCGACTTACTGCCGTAAGGGTGGCGCCAGGCAGCCTGCACGCCCTACGTAGTGTCCAAGCTGACACGCGCCCAGACTGGCATAATCCTGCATGACCAGATCACGATGTGATGTTTACAGAAGCGCCACGGCGCTACTGTGTCTATTTGCATGATGCGGTACCTGCAGACGGTTTCACGGTAGCTGCCTGACAGCTGTGCACCCGCACGCCTGCCCCTGCCTGCGACCTTTGCACCCAACAGCTTCGCCAAGGCCGGCAAGTCCAACCGCGAGGAGTGGCTCCGATTCACCAAGGACTACTTCATCACGCGGGACAACCTGGTCAGCGTGCTGCTGCTGGTGGACTCGAGTGTGCCGCCGCAGCAGGTGGGCAGCTGGCGGTGGCGGTAGTTGTGCTATAGCCGTGTCCCTTTGGCGAGAGCGGCATTGGTGGTGATGTGCCTCGTACGGGTGCGTATGTGGTGCGTGGTGTCTGGGTGGTCCTGTGGGTGGGTTGGGCCTTGTGGTGGGAACGGCAGTACAGCATGAGCACCTGGGAGAGCAGAACAGCAGCTCGAAGGCTAGCGTGTGCCGACGCAGCAGGGAGTGGGGCAGACTGCTTATGGGTCTTTGCTGCGTGTGAGGACGGGGATGGTCAAACTTGGCATGGGGCGTGGCAGGGTGGGGGCACCTGGGGCCGCCCGATGCATGCCGTGCCTTTGTTGGCGTACGGCAATGCGGTGACCAGGCTTCTGGTCACCCGGGGGTTCATGGCCCCCAAGCGTCACTAGCACAAGACGAACGCTGGTACACAGGGGGCCGGAAGTGCCCGTGCTGAGATCCGCAAGCATCTCACTCCTCGTCGCTGCACTGGTGCCACTGATGGACCACGCAGGTGGACAAGGACTGCGCCAACTGGCTGGCCGAGTGCGAGGTGCCCTTCTGCATCGTGTTCACAAAGACCGACAACCGCAAGAAGGACAGCCCGCCCAGCTCCGCCAACATCCGGGCCTTCAAGACGCTGATGGCGGAGGAGTGGGAGGCGCTGCCGAGGTGCCTCGAGACCAGCTCGCGCACGGGGGCGGGCAAGAGCGAGCTGCTGGGCTACCTGGCCAGCCTGAGGGAGCTGCACGTGCGGAACAGCTAGTAGGGGTGCGGAGGGTTGCGAGGGGGTTGAGGCGGGGTTGAGGTGCGTGTGGGGAAGGTTGGTGGTGAGTTGGGGGTGCGGAAGCGGGTGGTGTGGACGGTGAGGGGGCAAGAGGATGCGTATTGGGCGATGCGGGTTGAGCTAGGACGGGGAGGAGCTTCTGTGATGTGCGCTTCCTTTGTGCAGAGGGGCGGAGGGGCTGCATGGCATGCGTGCAGGGAAGCATGTGTGTAGTTGTGCGCGTCGTGTCGAGCGCGTAGGCGACGCCCTGGGGGGGGGAGCTGCACGTGCGCGGCAGCGAGGGTCACGGGACAGCCGTGAGCAGCTAGGTGCAAGGGTTAAGCAGCATCGCCACCTGGCTGGACATTCACCGTGCGGGTACCGTACGGGAGGCGTGGTGTTGACAGAAAGATGTCCGTCGGTAGTGGCCTGGGCCGCTGAGTTTAGGCCCTACTGTATGCATGAGCATACAAGCTAGTGGAGGTGAACACCACGTGTACCTGACGTGTACTGTGTACTTGGCTGCTATTCACTCAAAGCACCTACAACGAAGGGACAGCAACTCCGCCCTGCACGCTGTCCTCGCATGCAGTGTCCGCGCTGCGCCTGACCTCATGTTTTGACTAGCGAGTACGGTATGGTGGCATGCGCTGGAGCAGGACAAGAGGTGGTGCTCTGACCGTCTGACGCTGTGCGTGGGCCATGGAGGGCATGGACTCCTGTGCCGCTTACATGCGTTATAAAGTGTGTACGCCGTACCGCCGCGCGCATTAACTTCTGCGCGGGTGACACAGCTATGATGCAGGCCCATGAAGGTGCCGTGCAAACCGTGGGGCCGTGCACTGTGGGCGTTGCAGCGCTCGAGGCCCAGTCTGGCGGGCCAACCCGCAATGTGAGCCCTAATGCACTAAAAAGTTCTTCCAGGAATCCCCCCTGAACGCTGAGTGCACTATGCCGCTTGAATGTCGCCGTCCAGCCGTGGTCAGACGACGGTGTATGTGGAGCCCATCACGCGCCCCTTTTGCAAATGGCCACACAATGCTACGATGTGTCGTACGCCCCAGCGCAAGAGCCTGCGTCCTCGACAAGAAGCAGCCACAATTTCCGGCTGAACAGCACTTGCCATATACGGTAGCCGCCCCAGCCCCAAGCACAAGGACACACACCAGCACACGTGTGCACATCACCGTCACTAGACACGCTCGTAGCGCACCCACCTGTCCACAAAGCTAGAAGCGAAATGCTCGGGGGAGCACCTCCGGCCCCCGATGCGACTAGGGGCCATACCGTAATTGACAGTATACATACGTACCCAATACCCAACTGCGCACCCACACAATAAATCTTTCCGACTAGCCTACGAGCTACGACCCTAGTAGGTTTCCTCACCAAACCCCACACCAAACTTCCTCAATCCTCATCTACACCCTTACCAGTCCAGCCAATCGTCCCCGACCTCCTGCCCAAGCCGCCCCGCCACATCCCCCTCACCGCCCTCCGCCCCCTGCCCTGGCACCCTGCCCTCCGCCCAGCCCGCCGCCTCCTCCACTTCCTTGGTCCTCAGCATGAGCAGCAGGTTCGCCTCCGCGTCCGACATCAGCACGTACGACGGATAGCTGGTCCCCAGGCAGTCCAGAAGCCACCGCAGCTCCATGGAAGTAAACCTTTCCCGCTTGTTGTGCGCTGCCCTAACCATGGCATCCACCCAGCTGTCCCCTTCATCCCCAACCGCCGCCGCCGCCCCGGTGGCGACGTTGGTGCCAGGGGAGGCCTCGCCGCCAGGGGAGACCTCTTCGCCGCTGCCAGCGGCGCCCGCCACGTCGGGAGCGATGCGCGCCAGGGCCGTCAGCGCGATGGGGAAGCAGGCGGCCGACAGGCGGGCGGCTTCGGAGCGCAGGCGGCGCAGCGCGGCATGCAGCCACGTGTCGGGCGGGCGGTAGCCCAGCACGGCCAGCGCGCGCAGCATGAGGGCCACGTGGTCGGGGGTGAAGGTGGAGGAAGGTGGGGTGGCGGTGGCGGCTGGAGTGGTGGCGTCTGGCTCCTCAGCGAAGGAGGGGTCCAGGAGGGGCAGGGTGTGCAGGAAGAAGGACTGCGGGCGGGCAGGGAACAGGAGGGTGGGCGGCAAGCGTTTGGTCATGGCGGCAGCTGGTGCATGAGGCACAGGAGGCAGCACCATGAAGCTATGATCGGATGCGTGGAGCGATGCGAGGTGCGACGCATTGCCCTCGGTCATACCCTTCATTCCCTGACCCACCCTCCTGACACACGCAAATCCCCCTCGCATGTTCCACGCTGCACCCCCACCGTCTTCCTGCCCGGCCCCGCTGCCTACCTGCATCCAGTCCCGCGAGACCGGCATCTCCGCAGCCGCCGCGAAGTGCAGCAGCCGCGCCGCGTCGTGCGGCCCCACGCCGCCGCCCGCCGCCTCCATGCGGCCCAGCGCCTCGCGGCCCAGCGCCTCCAGCAGCGCCCCGCCCGGCCGGCAGCGCAGCGCCAGCAGGCTGTGCGCCAGCAGGCCCAGGCAGCGGGCGTCCAGGTGGGGCAGCGCCGGCAGCAGCGCGGCGTGGTACTCGGCCTGGGGGCGGTGGAGGTGGGTGCACACAAGCGTTTGGTGGGTGCAAGAGTATGGGTGGGCGGTGGTGAGAGGGGGGACAGCGAAGGGGCTCGGGTAAGGCGGCATATCCTGTCCTGCAGGTACCGTGTTACTCGCCCTGGGGGTGGTGGGTGCACAGAGGCGTGGTGCGCGGCCGCAACAGGTAGGGACGGCCCACGGGCGAGAAGAAGAGGAGAGCTTTCTGAAAAATGGCATCCCCACAAGCGTTTCATATTGCACAGGCTGTCAGGTTAAGCCAATTTTGCCATTGGGATGCCCATAGAACCAGTTCCAACAGGGCACCTCCAGCTTCCACCCTGCCCCACGCCCACCTGCCAGTCCTTGTCAGGCCGCACGCCCATCTGCGCCAAGCACCACCCCACGCGCGCCAGCGCCTGCGGGCTCATGCCCGCCACGCCCGCCTCCCCGCCCGCCGCCGCCCCGGCGCCGCCATCCGCCGCCGCCAGCCCCGCGCGCATGGCGGTCGCGCTGCCCTCCAGCCACTCGCCCAGAAAGCGCCACGACGGCAGCGCCCGGAACCGCACGCAGTACGCCAGCAGCCGGGCGAGGTCTTCCCCTGACATGCCCTTCATCTGCCCCCCGCCCACCACGCCCACGTCCACCAGGGCGGCCAGCTGCGCCGGGTGCGGCCGCACACGTGCCGCGTGCAGCACCGCCAGCGCCGCCAGCCGCTGCGCCGCCGCCAGGCCGCCGCCGCCGCCAGCCGCCGTCGACGCCGCCACCATTAGTCGCGGCAGCAGCTCATCATGCACCGCCGCCGCCAGGCCCTCGTTCGGCGGCAGGCCCAGGCGGCACAGCAGCAGCTCCAGGCACTCGAGCAGCACCGGCAGCGGCGTGGGCTCGTCCTCTGTGAACTGCTGCGCCGCCGTCATGTGCGACTCCAGCCCCAGGGAGACGCCGAGCAGCAGCAGCGGCGGCGGGCTGTAGGCCTCCGCCCACGAGGCGTAGCTGCGCAGCAGCGGCAGCACGCTTTCTGGGGACAGGGACTCCGCGGCCGGCTGCAGGGCCGCTGCATGTGCCGCCAGCCACTGGGACGGTGGGCACACGCCGCAGGCGCGCAGCAACGGAAGCATCGCCGCCAGCTGCTCAGGATGCAGCTCCCCCAGACGCTGCTGCAGGTGTGTTAGCAGCGCCTGCCCCTCCGCCGTTAACCCACCAGCACCAGCGCCAGGTGCTGCAGGGGTGCTGCTGGCGTAGGCTGTGTGCGCCAGCTGCAGCGCTTGGTCCGCCGCAAAGGCTAGAATGCAGAGCGCATCGCCAGCCGACAGCTCCCCAAGCCGGCCCACCGCCGCACGCAGCAGCACCTGAGCCACCACCCCCGACCGCACCTTGAACGCCCTCTCCACGCACGTGCGCAGCAACCCCATCAACTCCTCCGTGGACAAGGACGGCGCGCACCGCGCCACCGCCTCAGCCCACATGCCCAGCTGTCTGCCGCCCAGGCGGTACCCCAACCGCTGTAGCGCCTGGGCGCACACATGGAGCGTGGTGGGCGTGGCCTGCGGCGTTGGCCACGTGGCATCTGTCATGGCGTCGGGCGGCGGCGGCGACGGGGCCTTGCAGGGGTCCGCGCTGAAGGCCGCCAGCGTCAGGCGATCGGCAGACGTCGGGGAGAGGGTCGCGCCGGCGGCGGCGCACGCCGCCACCACTGGCGCCACGTGCCAGCAGCACACCCCTGTCTGCGGCGCCGCCGCCAGCAGCGCCGCCGCCGTTGTCACGAGGCGAGTCGGCAGCGGCTTCGGCGCCGCCGCTGCGGTGGCAGCCGCTACCATGGCTGCGAGCTGGTCGGCCGTCGGCACTGGCTCGGGTGCGGCCGCTGCATCTTCGCTGTCGCTGTCGGTGGACTTGCTGCCATCGCGACGGCGCTGCGCGGGCGCCTGCCTGGCGGCGGCCACGGCGCTCAGCAGCTGTGTGCGGGGCACGCGCATGAGCACGGTACCCAGCTCGTCCACCGCCTTCTGGGCTGTGGTGGTCGCAGGGTCCAAACCCGCACCCAGGCCGGACGCCCAGTTCCCTACCGCGCTGTCACCACTGGCGGCAGCTGCGGTTGCGCACCGTACGACGTCCTGCAGCTGCCGTACCAGCCGGGAGGTGGCGCCGGCACGCGCGACCTCGGGGTCCATCGGTCGGGCCGCCTCCGCCGCCGCTGCTGCCGCCTCCGCCGCCGCCTCCACTGCCGCCGCCTCTGCCGCTTCCGCCGCACGCGCTGCCGCCGTTGCCTCAGCTTCCAAGGCAGCCGCTGCCTCGGCAGCTCTGGCGGCCGCCGCTGCTGCTGCTTCCGCCGCTGCTGCTGCCTCCACCGCAGCTGCTGCATCTGCAGCCGCTTGCGCCTCCGCCTCCGCTACCACCACCGCCTCTGCCTCTGCCGCCATCGCTGCTGCCGCCACTGCTGCTGCCTCCTCGCCAGCCCGCCCCCCTGTTGCCGCCTCCGCCCCTCCGCCTGCTTCCTTCTCCCCCTCCCGTACCTCCGTCACGACAGCCGCTTGCGCTGCCTCCGCCACCGCACGCGCCACCCCTTCCTCGCCCCTTGCCCCGCGAGCCGCCCGCCGCTCCTCGTCCGCCTCCCAGCACAGCTGCATCAGCTCCTCTACCACTGCACACATGGCCCGCAGGTCATCCACGGGCACCACCACCTCTCCCCCCTCCACCACACCAGCCCCAGCCCCAGCCCCTGGACCCTCCGCCTTTGCCACCTCGGCCTCCAGCACCCCCTGCGCCTGCTTGAGCCAGTCGTAGCGCGGCATGAGGCCCAGGACCTCCAGCAGCTGTACTGCCTGGGCCAGCTGGTGCACGGGCGTGGCGGCGGGGGGCAGCTGCATGAGGGCCGCCTCCAGGGCCTCGCGCTGCTGGGGGTCCAGGGAGGGCTGCGGGCCGCCCGCCAGCTCCCAGGTCTGGTCCAGGGCTGCCTGCAGGCTGCCGGGTGTGGGTGCTGCGGGTGCTGTGGGGGCTGTGGGGGCTGTGGGTGTTGTGGGTGTTGTGGGGATTGTGGGGACTGTGGGTGCAGTGAGTGCAGTGGATGCTGCGGTGGCTGCGGTGACTTTGGAGGTTGTGGAGGTTGTGGAGGCTGTGGGCATCGTAGCGAGGATGGTGGGGGCTGTGGCGGCCGTTGGGACTGGGGTGGCAGGGGCAGGGGCAGATGGGGCGACTGGTATGGCATTTGTCGCTGTGTTGGCCGAGGCCGTGGCGGTTGGCGCAGGCGGGGCGGTTGTCGTGGGTGCGGTTGACCCACTGGAAGCAGGAAGAGGGGCTGTTGAGGCTGGGGCTGCTGGGGCGGTTGTGGCAGCTATTGTAGCTGTGTTGGCAGGCGGTGAGGGAAGGCTCGTGTCTGTTCCAGCAGACGGCGTGGTTGCGGGAGGCGGTGCAGGGGCTGGCGCGGAGGTTGTGGTGGATGTGGGGGAGGCGGCAGCGTGTGTTGTGGTGCTGGTCGGGGCTGGCGAGGGAGGAGCTGCAGCGTTGCTTGCCGTTGGCGTAGATGGGGCAGGAGGCACGGGGGAGGGCGTGGAAGGTATAGGTGTGGGCGGGGAAGGAGGAGCCGGTGCAGAAGGTGGACTGGAAGTGGCTGCGGAGGGCGAAGGCGTCGAGGGGTGCACGGCAGCGGGTGCCGCTGACAATGTGGCGGAAGTGGCGGTGGCGGCAGGTGGGCTGCTGCTGGTGCTGCTGCTCGGCGCAGGCGTGGGAGCACCAGCAGTTGCAGCAGCTGCCGCGGCGGCGGCAGCCTCTGCTGCTGCCCTCGCCCTCGCCACGGCCGCAGCCGCCTCGGCAGCTGCCGCCGCCCTCGCTGCCTCCACCTTGGCACGGGCCGCAGCCAGTGCTGGGTCCTCCTCCCCAGCCGGCGCCGCCGCTGCCGCCGCCGCAGTCGCCATCCCGGGCCCTGCATTCGCGGCACCAGCTGCGGCGTGCTGCCCGTCCGATGGCACACCTTGCCCCGTCGCCTGCACCGCAACACCCGCGGCCTTCGCCCCAGCAGCACCTGCCGTAGACTGGCCGGCGCCCTTCCGCCCACGCCCCGCGCCGTCCTTTGCTTGCCGGCCCTGCGGCTCCTTCGCCCCCGCACCCTGCTGCCTCGTTGCACCTGCAGCTGCACCACCGTCTGTCCCACCGCTGCTCCGCCGCCCGCTGCTGCTGCTTGTTGACATCCTCCCGTCCACCGCTGCCGCCGGCGCTGCCGCCGCCGCCCCTGCCGCCGGGTCCTTGGGGTCTGCCCCAACGCCCAGCGCCGCCGCCGAGCCCTCTACCAGCTGCCGGAGGGCGGGGGGCAGCCGCGGCAGGTGCGGCCCCAGGCGGTTGAGCAGCTCGATGCCCAAGGCCTGGGCGTCAGTGGCGCTACCGCCCTGCCCGCTGGCCTGCAGCATGTGGGGAGGGGACGAGGGCACGTGGCAGTCAGCTCTCCAGCACGTCAGGGATTTCAAGCATTGCGGACTGGAGCGCAGCGATAGACATGAGAGGCCGCATGCACACTGAAGTGATTATTCAACAGGGTGGTGAGCACGACGATTAAGGTAGGGTTGAGGGCAGGTGTGTGCTCACCCGCACCGCCGCTAACTGGGAGATTAGAGCCACCAGGTGGGCGGAAGTGAGGCAGCCGTTCAGCCGGGCCGCCTGCAGCACCTCTCTCAGCCCTTCCACGGTGTGGGTGGAGGGGATGGAGTCCAGCAACTGCCGGGCCAGGGCCAGCGGAGCCGCCGGGGGGCCGGCAGCAGCGGCGGCAGGCGCAGCAGCTGAGGATGGCGAGGGCGATGATGCCTGGGCCGCTACCGCCAGCTCTCCGTGCGGTGTTTGGGGAGTTGGGTTTGGAGCAGGTGCTGTGCCGCTGGGCGCTGCGTTGAGGGGTGTCAGCAGGAAGCGCTGCTGCGGCCGTCGGGTGGGCTGTGGGTACATGAATTGATGGGCCAGGCGCGGGGTTAGCCAAGGTGTGAAACATGGAGGAGTGGGAGACCATAGCTGACATCGGGTGGTTTCAAAGGGGTAGAGTGTTGGCAAGGATTATGGCAAAAGTAGCGTGTGTGCGGTGCCGCACGCTGCGTGCTTGGTGGGGTGGCGTGGCACCTCTTCGACACCAGCGCACCTGCGACGCCGGATGCCCCACCACCAGCGCCATGTGCCGCAACGGTGCTATCGCAGCGCCCGCATTGCCGGTACTTTGCATGCTGCCGCTGCTTAGTTGACTCATGTCACCGCCGCCGCGACGCAGAACGAAGAGTCCCGAAGCTGCCACTCTCGCCGTTACTAAATCCACAACTTATATCATAGTTTGTTTTTGTTTTGATGGAATGGCAGAAAGCTCAATGCCAATGTTTTGGCCGCCCCCGAAAGCTGTGTTTCGCGGAAGCCCCAGTGCCAAGAGATGAGAGTCTTCGCAACTACCCAGGCACACAGTAACTTGGACAAAGGCGGGCGTAATACAGTTGTATTGCTGGGATCGCACGTGCTCAGTGTTCCAGCATCATTCAAGCATCCGGAGTTCGTTGGCCAACGGTGACTGCTAAAGCGGGCTGCACGCATGCCTCAAGGAGCTCGCCTGGCTTGGTGCTTGAGATTGTACAGCGGTTGTATTCGTCCGCTGCAAGTGCAAGGGTGTCTTCGGCCCAACTCGCGCACGGAACACCGAAACTGTCGCCAATGTGGGTGGCTTGAGCGATACCTGCTCACAACAAATCAAGTGTACTGGAAGTAATTTTCACATTTGCTCAGGGGGTCAAGGCCCGGGAAGGGAATTGGAAGGAGCCTTTTGACAACGCGGCATGTCTGCTTCATCGGCGACTTGGTAAAAGCTACGCCCCTGTTGCCCCCTACAGAAACAACAACAGCAAGCATGTCGCAACAACGGAAGAAAGCCATTACGGTGCTTCGCGCTCCGTCAAGACAAAAGGTGCTTGCGGAGCTTGGTGACGAGCTGAGCGGGGAGTTCGAGGAGGGCCTCCTGGACAACAACGGACAGCCAAGTGAGTCCACGCCCACGCACGTGCCCATATGCACTGGCACGCCTCCAACTCCCAACCCGCACAGCCCTCCATCAACACCCTCTGCTCGAACTCCCCCCAGAAGGTTGCACGCAAAGCCTCCTGCCTCGCCTGACCCTCCTGCGCCAGCCCCGCACTCCCTATCCCGCCTTCCACGCCACTCCCCCATGCACTCCTCCAAACCAAGCCTATACACCGCCCTGCAATGACACCCTGATAATCACCATGTGCTCCACGTTACACCCGCAAAGCCTCCCACCTCGTCCCTAACCCACACTCCTCTCCGCACCTTCCACACCCCACAGACATCCGCGAGCTCTCCCACACCTCCGACAACGGCACCGGCATCCCAGGCGTTGTCATCCAGCCCGGATCCTACGCCCGCACCTCCTCTGGCCCGCGCCCTCCGCGGCCCTCGCACACCAGCGGCTACGGCGGCGACCGCACCTTCTCGCGCACCTCGGTCCTGTCCACTGTGGCCCCCAAGTGGTTCGTCAAGGATTTCCTGTCCGTCAAGGAGATCGTGTGCTCCTCCTATATCAACCTGCTGCTGGTGTGCATCCCGCTGGGCTTCGCGTCGGCGCTGCTCAAGTGGGGCGCCGTGCTGACTTTCAGCCTGGTGAGCCGCTGCTGACCCTTGGGCACCGTGCCGGACGTTAAGCGTGCTACGTGTTTCCTTAAGCTGGCTGACGAGCTGACATTGAAACTGGCGAGCGGAGCGATAGGGCACTGGCGGGTGCCGGCACTGTATGCAGCTGAAGCGTCTGGCCACAAGGGAGGGAGGTGCAGGCCACGGGTACACGTCATCATGCCCCGGCAGTGCAACACGTTGACACTTGGCTTACCGTCCGGGCCCGCTGTGCCCTCGTGAGTTCCCCAGCACAATGTGCATACATGTAAAGGGTCAGACCAACCCGGGCCACGCCAGCCCTGTCCACACACTTTAAATGACGGCTCGGCGCTGGTACCACCCAAGATTCCGCACGAGCACTCGCCATTGCCTTCCCATCCTTGCATGCACGTTATCGCGCCGTACCCTGCCCGACCCATGGGCCCATGCAATTCCCACGTGGCCCCGATCCCTTTCAAACCCTCCGCCCCTGCCTGCCCCCCCACCACCATGCAGAACTTCCTCGCCCTCATCCCACTGGCCCTCATCCTCGGAGACGTGACGGAGGACCTAGCCGTGCGCTTCGGTGACGTAACGGGTGGTCTCATCAACGCCACGTTCGGTAACGGTGAGCAGGGTGGTCGAGGGGCTGCTGGACAAAGGGAGCGGGACGGTACTAGTTGCGAAGGGGCCCATGCGGTGCCACCTCTGCCGCCGCTCCCGTCCTTGTGCTCCTGGGGTGGAGCACTGCATCGCTGTGCTGCCCCACAGTCGCCGTGCCTCGCCGCAGTCCGCCATGCCGTGCTTATGCGAAACCAGCGTGGCATACCACACGATACGCATGCGCCGCGATGCGCCGTGTGCCAGCATGTAACTCCGTGGTGTTGGCTCCCTTCCCGTCTCAACGACCAAGACGAGGGAGCGCAAACGTGCAGGGTGTTCCAGCTTTCGGGCCCACTGCAGTTCAGCCCTGCACGTGCGATTGCCCGTGTCCTCCGCTTCCCTGCGCTCCTGTCATTATTCTGGACCCCTTCCGCCCTCGCTTTTTCTTTTCCTCTCTGCAGTCGTGGAGGTGATGGTGTCCATGTTCGCGCTGTTCAAGAACCTGTTCACGGTGGTGGCCGCCTCGCTGCTGGGCTCCATCCTGTCCAACCTGCTGCTGGTCATGGGTGAGAAGGGGCGTTCGGGCTTGCGGATAGGGGCAATCAGGGGTTTGGAAGGGTGAGCCGGGCATGGCCTGGTCGTGGGTGGGCCGCGGCCTCGGGTCGGAGGAGGGGCGAGGAGGGACAAATCCACTTTGGAGGATCGAGAGGCGTGGCAGCGGACGCCGGGGTGCAGGCGCCTAGGCAAGGCGCACGGGGGCCTGGGGGATTACGTGTACTGTGGGGGTACTGCAAGTGGACATGTCTAGACTGGCCAGTATACTAGTGGACACGTTGGACAAGCCTAAGTGCGTTCGGATGTACCTATGACCCCCATGCCTCCAACACCAACACATGCCTCCAACTCCAACACCAACTTAATTTCACTTTGCGGTTCTCCCGTTCCGGGCCGTCATGTCCTATCCTGCACCACAATACAGCATGCACCCAGCTGCATGTTAACTTCGCCAATCTTTCCTGGCCGCCCCCAGGCATGAGCTTCTTCCTGGGCGGCATGTACCACAGCGTGCAGACCTTCAACGCCGTGTCCAACCGCGCCTGCTCCTCGCTGCTCATGCTGGCCTGCATCGGCATCCTCATCCCCTCCGCCGCCTCCAAGATGGTGGACGACCCCGACGCCAGGGCCGACTGGGTGCTGGACGTGTCGCGCGGAACAGCCGTCGTCATGCTCGCCATGTGGGTAACGGTCACAGCGGGTAGCAGTTACGGCAGCGGCGGCAGCGGTTTCAGGGGTTGCCGTACACTTTTGCGCTGCGCGGAAGACGGGGCGGCCGTAGCATCCGTGGCCATGCATGTGATGCATTGGTGCGGTGAAGGGACACAGTGTGGTACGGACCTTGCAGCGCATCGGTGCACGCACAGCACCCGCATACCTGCACGCCAGCACCTTGCAGCGCATGCACACATGCGCACACGCATGCGCATCTGAGACTACTACCGCAGGAACTTCCCGGGCGCCAGCCCTCTCACCCTGCCACTGCCTGACCCTGTCTCCTCCCTGCCGTCCCCCACCTTCCCCCCAGCTACGCCTGCTACCTGCTGTTCCAGCTGTACACGCACTCCAGCCTGTTCAGCGGCGACGAGGAGGAGGCGGAGCCCATGCTGACGTTGGGCACCGCCATCGCCATGCTCACCATCATCACAGCCATCGTGGCGGGCTGCTCAGAGTGGGTGCTGAGCGTGGCATGGCTTTGGGGCCATATGGGCAATACAACAAGCTGGTTGCAGGCGGCATGGCGGGGGTACCGCGGCAGGGCTCGTGCATGGATGCTGGAAGCGGGGTGCACAAGGCTCGGCGTGGCGTGGTGGCGGCAGGGTGTGGTGCCAGTTGCTGCAAGGGCTGCCGACGTAGCCAGGCTGGTGGGCAGGGGTGTGGCGCGCGTGGCCAGCGTGCCGTCAGCCGGACGAGCGCATGAGCAGCAGCACACGTGCCACCCTGGCTGGCGGTGACTGTCCCGCCATGCACATGCTTCGTGCTGCCCTGCAGGTTCCTCACGGACTCCATCGGGGAGGTCAGCGTCAATACTGGGCTCAGCGAGGCCTTCATAGGAATGTGAGGACGTGGGGGTGGGGGTGCGGGGATATGGCGGTGGGAAGGCATGAAGACAAGGGGATGGGGGACCGGTGGCCGGGTAGGGTGCAAGCGGGTGCAGGTGCGGGTGCGGGTGGTGAGGGCAAGGCCGAATCGGGGTGCTGGGCGTAAGGGCGTAAGTTCAAGGCGGGTAGGTAGGGGTACGCTTGCGCTGGGTTGGGCCTGGCGAGGTGGGCAAGGCATTAACTCGCCGTCCCTGCACGCGTCCTCGTGTGCCACTCTTGCCCTCGCCCCCCAGGATCATCCTGCCCATAGCGGGCAACGCCTGCGAGCACATGACGGCCGTCATCGTGGCCACGCGCAACAAGATGGACCTGTGAGCAGCGGATGGGGGTGGGGGGAGGTGGCTTACGGGCTGGCACCTAGCTGGGCCGTCCTGCCCATGACGTAATACGGTAGTGCGCCCATTGGGCTGCCTAGCTGGTGCACAACGTTCACTATGGGTACCACTGCGGTAGTCTGGGGTTTGGCACGTTAGTGTGCACGGCGCCCGCTTCTGCCGGCTGCAGCCCTGGGCCCTGGCCCACAACCTAGGCCCTCCACTAGCCAACTAATACCGCCACACTAACCAACTAACAACGCATCGCCCACACGCACCCTGACCCCCCCCGCCCCCCCCCGCCCCCAGCTCCATGGGCGTGGCTGTGGGCTCCAGCATCCAGATCGCGCTGTTCGCGGTGCCCTTCGCGGTGGTGGTGGGCTGGATCTCCGGCCACCCCTTCTCGCTGGACTTCTCGCCCTTCGCCGCGCTGGTGCTGGCCGTGGCGGTCATACACGCGGTGAGCTCGGGGGCTGCCCTCCTGGGTGCAGGGAAGGGCCAACGGGGATAGATGGGTGTCGGGAAAGGGGGCGGGGGGAGGCGGGTAGACATTGGTGGGGTGGTGTCAACGACGTCATCCCGATTCCTGAACGCCGCTGGCAGTGGCGATGGCCGTACGCGTTGAAGCACATTGACCTTCGTAGGCAGCGGAGGGGTCGGGAGTGCTGGGGCAGCGGCCGGCAGGAAGCAGGGATTTCGGGTGTGGTTTTGTGGGACTTTGCGGAGCTGACGCCCTTGGTTACGGTGCGCTTGCTGTTAGGGTGGGATACCTCGTGCATACGTGGCTTCGTTGTGGCCGGGAGGCACCTGAGGGTGCTGCACCCTTAAGCTGGCGTGGCACCGTACCCGTTGCGCCCATAACTCGGTGTGCCCCGCCCCTCCTCCCCCCTTTGCATGCAGAACTTCGTCACCAGCGATGCCACCTCCCACTGGTGGGTGCCATGGGCCTAAAAACTGCACGTCATGGGTTGCAAGGAGTGCAGAAGGTTGTGAGGTCTGCGCATATGGCGGGGGCATTGCAACACCTCGCGTCCGCTAAGCCCGTCAGCACACGCACCTTGGCACCGGTATGCATGCAACAGCGCTGTTGCCTTCACTCCACCGCCATGAACGACTTCCATCCAGCAACGGTACGGCTTTTATCTAGTGGTGGTCCAATATGCACCATGGCAACCACCACCAACATGTCTTCTTTGCCATGGACTCTGCCCCCGCAGGCTGCTGGGCGTGCAGCTCATGGGCCTGTACGTCCTCATCGCGCTCACGTACTTCTACCGCTAAACCAGCGACACGTGGCATGTGCCGTACGCGGCGTGATCCAATCTGGGCGTACAAACAGTAGCGCAGTAGGCAGTAGCGCGTAGCGCAGTAGGCAGAGCAGGATTGGTACGAAAAAGTGACACTGGCTTGTGGGAAGGCATATGCTCTTGTATGGGTGTTAGGACCGCGTGAATCAGGGGGCTCCTCTGGCTGAGTCCACTTCCCTGTTGGCCACTACTGCTGGCGGTGGCTTAGCACGGTGTTCAAGCCTCGACAAACAGGACACGCGCACATGTGGGCTGCTGCTCAGACGTACCTACTATTCGCAGCCAACTTGTTTACTGGTGATGGGTGGGACTGTGCGCGGGTGAGCGACTTCAGGAGTCACTAATCGCTCGGTGATGGGGCGTGCTTTAGGTGGAATGTAGATGCAAGTGGTAGTCTTGAGGATATATTGGATCGCCGCATGCGCACATGCTCTGTCGCCCGCTATCACCCACGCCTGCCCACGCTTGACGGGCAGCACCTCTGCATGCGGCACGCGCTGCGTCGTGCAGCTGTCGACTCGAGTTGATCGCGTGGAGGCCAGCAATGCATGCAGCTGGTTGTCTACGCTGTTGCTCCTGACAACAGTTCAATTCCTTGGCCTGTTCGGGGTGCTCAGGCTGGTCATTGTTGTTGGCTGCAAGTGGCTGGATTGCAGTGCACAGGGCCTCTAGCGGATAGCGCATTTGGCCGTCAACAGCATATTTGACCGTACGGCAACAACACCCAGGGGATAACAGCCATGTCTGGCCTTGACCAAGTTGTGTATGTACGCTGTGTTGCACGTGCGTGTAGAGCAAGGCGCGATGGATGCTGAACCACATTACCGTATGTCGTAACAGGTTGGCACACATAGTTGCAGCAGTAGAGACGCACAGGAGCACTACTCACCGTACTCAGTACTCACCCATGGACCTTATAAGGACTTGCGCGCATCTGCACACACCTCGCCCAGACCCTTTATGGTGGGCAGCAGGTGGGCAGCTGGCACGTGTGCCTGTGTAACGCTGGCAGGGTAAAGCCAACACCAGGCTGCACCTAATCCACCGCAGTGCCACAACATGAAAAGCATGCGCGCATTTAACACGAGTATAGATCAGGATGGCCACCGAGACAACACCCAACACGTGCATGGGAGGCCTGCTGGGCAAGGTTGTAAGGTGCGGGCCTCCGCCCGCGGCCGCACTCCAGGGGCACGTGGTGAGCTGGACCACGCATGGCATGAGACGTCAGTCAAGTTGCCATATTATACAGACACTTTGCCCCACCTCCCATAATTGGATATGAGGACCGAAACCGAAACATGATTTCACACCGGCGCATGGACGTATCGGACTGTTAAGGACCCACGATGGACGCCCTGGGTGGCCTGCCGTGACCTGCCCTGACACGTGTGCAATGCATGCGGCATGCACGGAGGGACCCACTGCAAATGCATTTTACGAACTGTTGTGACAGCGTTCACTACTTGACATGCACTTGTTAGAGCAGAGGGAACACGATGACGTCCGCTTTTGCTGCAGCTTCAACCCACCTAGCTGGAGTTAAGGGTCCTGACGGATTCATCCAAACACAAGCATTTCTCGATGTCTGCAAACAGGTCCTACCGGTAGTCGGTGAGTTCCGACGGAGGCAAGCGAAGCTGTCGCGAGCTCTGGGACTTGTCGCAACGGCATGCCCGGCTTCCCAACGCAGACAAGCTTGGGACCGCTTTCGCCCTGGTGAAAACCGACATAGGAGGCAATATAGAGGTAAGAGCGCTATGCCATTGGATACCTCCATGGCGTACTGGGGCTTCTTGATTGCCTCAGGGGGCCAGCTGGCTGGGGTAAGGACGTGAGAGCTGGCCCCATAGGGTCTATGAACCGTAAGCTCCAGGCAGCAACACTGCAGCTGGAAGCTGACACGGCAGGTTGTGAAAGCAACTGTATGCACGGACAAAGGACGCAGCGGCGAAGGATGCAGCGGGAGCAGACGGGGGGAGGGGGGGGACCCATGCATGTCGAGCATCGCCTTCGGACGCCGCTGGTGCCTCACGTCACAGGGGATGTCTGCGCCTGCACCTCGTGCAGTGCTGCCTAGCAGCTTCATGCACCCCCGCCCGCCCTGGATAGAACTTTTTTTGCCCCAGCACCCCAGCAAGTGGGGGTCATACACGGCCGCTCCTGAGCAGCACACAAAAGGACCGTTGCTGGGGCTGTGCCTTTAACTCCTCCAGTGGATACCGTACGTAATTCAAGCTGCAGTTGCTGTGCTGGCCTTACACCAGTATATGCCCCTTCTTGTCATCACACCAGTTTGTGCCCCCTTATGTCCCCTGCAACCCCAGCGCCTGGCCCAGCGGCAGGCCAAGGACCCGGCGCGCTACAAGCGGCTGTTCACCATCGTTCAGGATGAGGTGGTGGAGAAGACGAACACCGACAACAGCAGCTGCACCAAAGGCCTGCTATGGCTCAAGCGGTGAGGCCTCCCCGGCATCGCCCACTGTGCATGGTTAGCCGCGTGGGCTAGCTGGGCAAGGGCGAGCAGCATGGGAGCAGCTGGCATGGGACCACCAGATGCACAGAGCTCAGTGTCACATTCCCTGTGTGGCAACGTGCCTGCACCTCGACGTCATCTAGCCTCCGCCTGGTCGGGCCCTCCCCAACGTCAGCACGGGCTCCGCAAGCACCTACCCTTGGTTAACACCTCCAAGCGTCACCTCTAAGGCTGTTGAAGGTGTGCCCCCTGCCCTCCTGCCCTGCAGCGCCATGGAGTTCATCGTGGCGCTGCTGCGGCGCGTGCACGACGACCCCGGCGCCGCCCTGGGCACCGCGGTGGACGAGACGTACCGCTCCACGCTGATGCAGTTCCACGGCTTCTTCGTGTCCAGCGCATTCACGGTGGGTGGCGACGGCGTATGTATCCGCTGCGCGTGCCGGGTATGGCTGTGTGCGCAAGCACACGCAGTGGAGTGAACGTGGGCCGGCGGGCAGGAGGATACCTGCATGCCGTCACCCGCCCCTGTGGGGGGGTAGCGCTGGCGTGTTGGTACGGCTTGCCTTGACGGTGCTGGGGTGCGGGGTCGGTGGATGCTGCAACAGCGGGGTAGCCCACGCCAAGGCCACGGCAGAGGTGCATGCGACTGACATGGCTCTTGCTATGCAAAGGTTCTGTTAAGCACCGTGTGCCTCGTATGCGTGTGCCTGTGCGAGCAGCTGGCGTTCAAGTTCGTGCCCAGCCGCGAGGCGTTCCTGTCCAACCTGGGGGACGGGCCGGGGCTGATGGCGGAGATGAAGGCCTTCATCGACGCCTTCTCGGAGGTGCTGGCCGAGGTGCACAAGTTCCTGGTGGGTGCGGGCTGCGGGGGCCTGCAGCGCGGCGGTCGGGGGCGTACCGAAGGCGCAAGGGCAGTGGCAGACCGGCAAATTGTGCCCTACGGTACTACTGGCCTGCAGCGGGAATGCAGTGCTGAGGCATGAGGGCGGAGGGGAAACTGCAGACCCACCCCTCGGGCGGAGGGGTTGCCGGGAGGGTACTCACCCAGGGCAGGCGGGCAGCTTGCTGACTTGCTGCGTGGACCCTGGAGCAATGAAGCGGAGTGTTGCCCGTGGGTGTCTGCCGTGGTATGCCCGTGCGGGTTGACATGTGACGTTGCTGATGGCTACCTTCGGCCCGCCCCGGCTGCAGGACGACAACGGCCTCAACGACCCCACCAAGGTGTGAGCAGCTGCTGACTCGGCGGGGGCCCTGCCGGGTGTTGGTGCGTCTCACGGGTGGTGATGGTGCCTGTGCTTGGCCGCACGCCACAGCGTGGATGAATGCTAGTATTAACCCGGCTAAACACAAAGCCTTGAAGTTGTAGCTAGTATTAGGCTATTCATGCAGGCCCCTGGAGCCACGTCAGCGGACCTTGTGGGCGTTTAGAACAAGCCGTGCGAGGCATGGGCTAGCAACGGCACAGGTGTCGTGCGGAGGAAAGGGGACGTGGCTGCAACGTGCGCGTGACCAGGGGAGAGCGTCTGTTGGCTCACCCTGGTCTGCAACCGCGTGGCAAGGGGGTCCTTTGTAGTGGTTTCCCCGCCTGCACTGGACTGCATGCATCAGGATCGTGTGGAGGCAAGGGGATGGGGCTGCACGGTGTGCGTGGCCAGGGAAGAGGGTATTGTGGGGCACCCCGTGCTGCAACCGCGTGGCCAGGGAGTAATGTGTAGTGGTTTCCCGGCTTGCATTTAACCGCATGTATTTGTGGAGGCTGCTAGGGACTGCCTGTGTGTGCGAGAGGGCGTGAATTCGCCTGTCGTTGCCTTGTGTCGACCGACGAGCTGGGGGCTGGAGTGGCGAAAGCCACGTGGAGGGGCCCGTGGGCCACAACCAATTATTATGCGCTGAAGTGCGCGAGACAGCGCACCTGTATGCAGCTTCGAATGTATCCTTGTCGTATTGTTTACACGCGAAAAGACATAGCTTGCGATGGGCGGCCTTGAGGAACCTCGGAATGGAATGTCGTGAAGCTGCTTGGGCTGTCTAGGGCGACTTGGGGCATGCCAGGTGCTTGATGACCCAATTACCTTGTTAACCTGTTTACTACAATAGTTCACCATGGCTGCACCGGAGGGGGCGGCCATCGCCATAAACGTGCTCAACAAGGTCATCCGTTATGCTGTAGGGCTCGGCATTGGCGCTAGCGCCCTGCAAACATCCCTATACAACGGTGTGTTGAATGAAGCTGTTAGCGGCGTGCTTCGCGCTTCGGCGCACGTCTTGATGGTTGCCCTACAACGCGAGTGTGCTGCCACGATGCAGTTGATGGCGGCGAGCGCGCGATCATATTCGATCGTTTCCGTGGAGTGCTAACAGAGCCCGTCGGCGAGGGCACGCACTTCCGGATCCCCTGGGTTCAGCAGCCGAACATCATGGACATCCGCACCCGCCCACGCACCATCAGCTCGGTCACCGGGACAAAGGGTAAGCCGATATTAACTGATGATGATATGGGCTGCTGCTGTGTTAGGCAGCAGCCTCTTAGGCTCAGCGTGTCGTGTGCTGCCCGCGCAGATCTGCAGATGGTGAACATGTCCCTCCGGATTCTGAGCAAGCCGGACGAGCCCCGGTTGCCACACATCTTCAAGGTGCGAGGGGGTGCTCTTTGGACCGGGAGGGGGTAGGCGTTGCTGCTGTGCTGGTTGCGCGAAGGGGGGTTGGCAGGGTGCCTGCGTCGGGGGTCACAGCACGGCAGCACAACCAGGGGCACGCTATTGCTGCGCCCCAACAGTGTCGCTGCACTGGCCAGCACATCTGTCTACATACTATAGCAATAGGGGGCGGTGCTCGGTTAGACGTTACCTACGTTTATGCAATCACACTTCCTTCGCCCTCATCCCTCCGCCACCGCCGCTGTGTGCAGACGCTGGGCATGGACTGGGAGGAGCGTGTGCTGCCCTCCATCGGCAACGAGGTGGTCAAGGCGGTGGTGGCGCAGTACAACGCCGAGCAGCTCATCACGCAGCGAGAGAAGGTGTCGCGCTCGGTGAGCAGCGGCAAGGGGAAGGGAGGGCGTGGGGTGGAGGTTAGGGAGGATGCCGGATTGCTGGGGTCCCGGGGTTGGGGCGTGGCAGGATGAAGCGCGGTGAGTGCAGCGGGTCAGATGGAGGGGGCTGTGATAGGCGGCGCCAAGGTGTGCTGAGGAGATGCTGGAGGCCAGGAGAGGAGCAGCAGGAGCAGCTGCAGCAGCGGTGGAGCCGGTGCTCGCGGGGCAGGGGCAAGCTGTGGCGGAACTAAGGCTGGGCGGCGGCCATGGCGATTGAAGGAGGGGCAGCAAGAGGGTTAGTGGCATGCCAGTTGCTCGGGATGGGGATGGGCCAGCCGCTGGCATGTAACACCTGCGGGCAGCAGCAGGGCGGCTGTCGGGCAGAGGCAGAGAGGCAGCTAAGGGGACTGCGCCGCAGGGCGTGTGCAGGGCGTGTGCAGGGCGACAGATGGCTAGGAGGTTATAAAAGGGTCTGGTCTTTCCCGACTCCGCAGGCGTTCCACGCCCACGATGCAGCTATGAGGGGCAACGCTGTTGGTGCAGCGCACCACAAGCCTGGGTACCTGTCCTGCTGTCCATCACATGCGTATCCATGCAAACAGCCACCTAGCCCCAGCAACCAGGCACAGTCTGTGGCCCTGGGGGCGGCATGTCTCACGCCCCACGCCCCACGCTTGGCCAGTAGTGCCATGGCCCGCTTGCACACCCACTGCCTCGCCTGTCCCTGTCCTTCACACGTCGTCACACACGTTACTTGTCCCTGCAGGTGCGCGAGTCGCTGATGGCCCGCTCCGCCGACTTCGGCATCGTGCTGGAGGACGTGGCAATCACGCACCTCAGCTTCGGGACGGAGGTGGGTTGAGGGGCGGAGGAGAGGGGTGGGGGGCTGAAGCAGTGGGAAGTGGGTTGAGGGGCGGAAGGAAACGGGGGAAATAACACACCTCAGCTTCGGGACGGAGGTGGCTGAGGCGCGGGAGGAAAGGGGAAGCGAGAAATGGTGCGCCTTGGATGGGGACGGGGGTGGCTGAGATATGGAAATGGAGATGGCTGATGAGAGGAAGAGCGCTAGAAGGGTCATGGGGTCTTGCACCGAACGGTTGTTGTTTGGGAAGGGGAGGAGCGGAGAAGGCTGGCAGGCACGGAGGACGGGATGGCACGAGGCCTCTCACCCAATGCAAGAGGGCGTTTTGAGGGACGGCTTTGGGAGAGGGCTTTGGGCTACACGTTCCTGGGCGGGCCACTTGAGGTTCTGTGGTCTGTTCGTGACGGCTGTGCTGCATGGGGCACTCTGGTGGTGGACTGCACGTGTGCAAGTCCGTCGTGCACACTTCAACACACATGGACGGTAAAAGTCTCTCTGACGCGCGGGTGCTGAACCTCCTTTCCCCTAGTTCACTGGCCCTCCTGTCTCACGCTCCGTATCCCAATTCCCTGGCCCCACCCGCCCACTCCCTACGCCTGCAGTTCACCCGCGCCGTGGAGGCCAAGCAGGTGGCCGAGCAGGACGCGGAGCGCGCCAAGTTCGTGGTCATGAAGGCGGAGCAGGTGCGGGGGAGAGAGGGGGCGGCGGAGCGGGGCAGGGGGAGCAGACGGAGAGGGGACGCTACTGCCCGAGTTACCGGGGTGGCAGATGTCAGGCGGCGCACGTGCTTGGTGCAGTATGCTGCCTACGGCACTGCAGTGTGCTGCCTCGGACGGACTGTCGTCTGCATTGGGTCGTGTGTCTGACTTGGTTGAGTAGGGCTCAATACTTGCAATTTTTTGCTGTTGCCACGCGTGTGGGGGCAACATAAGCAGCGCTGCAGGTGGCAACTTAAGATTGGGCTCGTTGCTCAAACGCTGCACGTTGCTTGTTCGTTACCCCCCGTAGGAGCGGAATGCCGCCGTCATCAAGGCGGAGGGTGAGAGCGAGGCCGCCAAGCTCATCTCGGACGCCACCAAGCAGTACGGCTACGGCCTCATCGAGCTGCGCAAGATCGAGGTGCGTGCAGCGGTGTGCAGCTGTCGTGCTCAGCCAGCTTCTGGGGCTCTAGGCTGTTGGGGCTCTAGGTTGTGGGCATCTGCCCAGAGCGATTCTCTCGGGAGTTACAGCTCGCCATGAGGTCGGCAGCTGACAGCTCTGCCTGCCACGGCGTTTACCTCCAATTCGGGTCACGCATTACACATGCACAGCTTGCACATAAGTCTCTCCATCCACTCTTGGACACCGAACCGCTACCCCCATCAAATAGCTCACATGTACATGCGTTTACAAGGTTAGGGTTGACACGTGTAACAGTGAGGTGCCTAAAGGGAGCCCCTCGTCACAACACGCACTGACATGCTCTTCCCGTGTGCTCTTCCCGTGCAATACCCCAGGCCGCCAAGGACGTCGCGGACACCATGTCCAAGAGCCGCAACGTGGTCTACCTGCCCCAGCAGGGCAACATGCTCATGCAGGTCAACCCGAACCAGTAAGATAGCCCCCCCGGGTTAAGTCACTGGGCGCTGGGGTTTGCATCGGGGAGAGCCGATGTCCGAGCACGTGGCGCTCTACAACGTTTTCGCGCGTTGCTGTAGCCTTGCAAGAATTTTGTCAATTGACTGCAGAAAAGTAGCGAAATTGTGGTATGTGAGTCGGCTCGCGGACGAAGGGGTCTTTCCTGTTGATTACTGTGGCGAGGGTGTTGCGCACTACCTGTCGAGCATAGCGATTGAGCAGCCATCCCGCTACGACACCGGCAGCGAAGGTACCGACGGCTAGCTTTGCGGCGGTATCGTTGCGCATCGTGTCGGGGCAACTTGTCTGATGGAGAAAGCGGCGACGGTGCACAAGACAAGATAGGGTTCTTGTTCTTGTTGTAACAGGGTATAACAGTACAGCCAGCATGTAGCGTTTCTTGTCAGCTAAGGCCCATTCATATGTTTTGGCGGGTCGGCCAAGGTCGGCCCATGCAGCTGAGTGACCCCCTCAACAGCTTCCCAGGCAGAGGCGTATGCCACAGCATCCAGTGGCGTGGAGGCACAGGCCGGCACGCGCTTGATGGTCTGCACTGAGAACATGCCAAATTTTTCTGTTCCCCTTGCTGCTATCCACCCGCACGCACAGCCATGGCGCTACGAAGGGGTCATTAGCACGTGGCTTGCCCGCATGCATGTACCCCTGCCCGGTCCGCCGCCGGCTGGGCCTGCGGCCCGTGCACGGATCACTCCTGTGATGCAATGTACAGCCACGAGGAAAGCTTTAGGTCGCTCAGTCCTGCCCTGTCAGTGGCAGCGTGCTTTGGCACACGTGGTCAGACGACCACCGCATGCCATGCTGCCACCAGGGCCTTCCCTTGCTGTCTTCCTGCCAACTCGTCTACTGGTCCACCAGGGTCAGAATGGAAGCACCCGGTCACGGGAGACATGCTCGCTCACGACCGGCTCAGTACGCAGCTCTGGGATGCAGATGAATGTATGCAGACAGTATAAGGGCGGTCACAGCACGCAATAGCGTGGCCTACCCACGCAGAAGGCCCCCCCCCCTTCTGTACCCACAGCCTTCAGGTCCTACGGCCTAACACGTGCCTTGATCATAACCCAGTTCCAAGCTACACGTTGACTTTTCCAACGGGTTACCCACCCCTGTTCACAACGTCCAGCGGCAGCAATGGTGGCTCGTGGTTGGCGCCTGTGGTGACGCCACAATAATGGGCCTACACGTCTTGTGACAGCGGGAGGACAACACCAAAAGGGACGTTCTGAGGGGCTGGTGTGGGCCGGTCGACCATGCCGTGCGTGTGTGCTGGGGACATGCCTGCCATGCCCAGCGATCACAGCCTAGGCGCTACCTCATCCCAGTTAAGTAGCCCTAGCCCGCCCGTACAGGATGGTGGTCCAGGCACAGGAATTGCCACGACCCCACTATCGGGGGCCCTAGTAACACAGGCTGCGCTGCCCAAGCCACACGCTGAAGGGCCCCAGTTGATTGCGCTCGAGACAGTATGATGGTACCAGGGCGACTAGGCGAGGGGCTGGGCAGCAGGCTGAGGGCAGGACCGCGGTGCACACGGGGCCTGTGCCAACCTGTCCCGCGCCTAGGCTCTGCCCTACAGATCGGACCCGCTGCGTCGGTTCTTCTTCTCCTCGTGTGGCCCAACTCACACAGCTCCGAACTAATACGAGTATAGCTGATTTGCAGCAAGTATGCATGCGACGTGTATGCTTTACTGACACGTTGCCATTACCTCTACCTGCGCGTTACGGGGTCGCCGGTCCAGGGTTTTGAGGGGGTATGGGGGTAAAACAAGATGGTCAACCTGCTGGGTTAGCTTTGCTGCTCGGGCCCGAAAGCAGCAGCTCTAGCATAGGCACTCGACAAGAGGAAGAGGCGAACGTCCGCGCCTGTGCCTGCCATGTCCTCAACCTCACGCAAGACGAAGAAGAAGTAGTATCACTAGCAGATGTTGACATCTACGAGTTACTGGGCACGCTGGCGGAGGCGCATGCGACCGAGGCCAGCTCTGGCACTGGAGCCTCCGTCGTTGACACCAGGCCCGGTCGCCTGGGACCCAGTGCAGTAGACGTTGATCAGGCATCTCGTGCAGGCCAGTTGTCGATCGCGCGGACGCAGCCTGGGACGATTATCGCCGAAAGCCTGGTGAGGCTGCCAGCCCACGTCATGCCAGCACTGGGGCGCACTGGGTCGGTGGGGCGAGTGCGCTCCTTTTGGAGGTCATGCTGCCCCAGACCTCTGACTGGGACTCACAGTGCACCACTCCTTTGCTGCTTTGGTAGCGTGTGGGTTGTGCACACGCCTCTCTCCTGGGGGCACGTCGTGAGGTCACACCCCCTCCTCTCTTTCCCAGGCCAACTTCTCGTCACTTCGTGCCAATGCCTGCGTCATCTCCGGCAAGTGGATGTACGAGGCAACGGTGTGCACGGCGGGGATACAGCAGATTGGCTGGGCCACGCTGCAGTGCCCCTTCACGTCGGTGCGTTACGGCGGTGTCTGGGATCACAGGGGCTGCATGGTGTAACGCTCAACGGTGGCCCCATGGGGTGCGCCCCAGCCCTGCAGCTTGCCTGCAGCCGCAGACCTCATTGCGGGCACAACCCCAGGGTCAGGTGCATCACGGTGGGCAGTCTCAGGCCTTTCGGTTGGGTGCTGAGAGCGCGGGCTATTGATGTGCGTTGCACTTGCACACAATTTGGCTCCCGTACACGTCATGGACGTCAGAGCGAATCACCTGCACCTAGCCCACTCGCCGCACCTCTTAACTCTCTTCTCCACACCCCGCAGGAGGAGGGCGTGGGTGACGCGCCCAACTCGTACGCCTACGATGGCAAGCGCGTCAAGAAGTGGCACGTCAAGTGCACCACCTACGGACAGTGAGTTGCTGTCGTCAGCTCATTGCTGTCGTCAACCACCCACTGCCTCATGGCAAGCCAGTGCTCGTCCCCCGCACTCTTTCACCACTTAGCACCGGGCGGTCCACGTGAACCCGTACTTCAATCCCTCAAGCATCTTTCGGGCTCACCCCTGCACCGCCCTCGACCCCTCACCCCTCGCCTCTGACCCCTCGCTTTTGCAGGGCCTGGGCTGCCGGCGACGTCATCGGCGTGTGCCTGGACCTGGAGCGCGGCGAGGCCTCCTTCCTGCGCAACGGCCGGCCCCTGGGCGTGGCCTTCACGGGCGTGCGCACGCTGCAGCCGCACCTGGCCTACTTCCCGGCAGTCAGCCTGTCGTACGCAGAGCGCTGCGAGCTCAACTTCGGGGCGCAGCCGCTGCAGTTCCCAGTGGAGGGCTTCCAGCCCATGCAGGTGGGGGGAGGGCCGGGGTGCTGGGCGAGAGGTGGAGCAGGGACAGCGGTGTTGTGGGGACAAGGATTACAATAGGAAGGTGGCATACCTGCCGATGATCGGGTGCGTCTGTATGGTGAGGAAGGGATCAGCACTGGGTGCAGTGCAGCAGTTAGACATTGTGACATGGCCAGGTGTGAGGGGTGAACGCAGAGGCGGCGGGCGGGGGAGGGTCACAGCCTACAAGCATTAGGCGTCACAGGGATTTGTTGCTGTTCTCTGTCCAAGAATGCCCGTGGCACATCGTTGCGACACGGCATCCGCGCTTGCACCCTGCAGGCGCCGCCCCCCGCCGAGGACCTGGCCGCCGCCTCCTACCTGGTGTCCTGCCTGGAGCGCTTCGCCACGTGCGTGCACCCACACGACATATCCGCCTCCTCCACCACCAGCATCACCACCAGCACCAGCGGCAAAGACACGGACGGGCTCGGCGGCCGGGGACCTGCTGTGGCGGTGACGGCGGTGGGGGCGCTGGGGCCGCCGCCGCCCGGCCGGCGGGGCCGCGTCTCGGAGTCCGGTGGCGGCGGCGGGCCCTCCTTCACCGTGCCGTGGGAGGACTGGCTGCTGCTGGGCTCCGTCATCCTCGACCAGCTGGCACCCCACCTGCTGGAGCCCCACATCACCTCCGCCTGCCTCATACCCATGCTCATGCGCCTGGCATCCCCCTCCTCATCCTCCTCAATCCACCACGGGCCGTCTCGTCCCCACGCAGCCGCGTCCCCCGCCCCCGGCTCCGGCCCTGCCTCCCCTGCCGCACTAAGCCACGTGCTGCATCTGTTGGAGCTGGTCCTGGAGCCGCAGATGCTGTCGGTTGTGGTGACGACCGTCATGGAGGCGTTGTCCCGCCGCTGCGTCAGCGCGGCCCTGGTTCCGGAGCACTTCCCCACCTCGGGCTCGTACCACCACCTGGCCCTGGCGGTGGCGCTGGCGTCGCGACCCACGGTTCGCTCCCTGTGGCTTAAGCACCCCAACGCCTGGCAGGCGCTGGAGGGCTTCCTGACACGCAAGGGGCCCAGCCCCGACGACCTGAAGCAGCTGCTGCCGCACGTGTGGTGGCGCGGGTGTGCAGAGGGCTCCCCTGACAGGGAGCTCATGCGGGGGGCGCTGCAGGCGCTCAGCGCCGCCATTGCGCGCGTGGAGGACAAGCAGTACGAGCTGCTGGCGTGCCTGCTGGGCTGCACCACAAGCGGGGATGCGCCCGGCGGGGGCGGGAGCCGGGGCGGGAGCACGGCCAGTGGGGGGAACAGCAGCGGCGGCGGCGCGGGTGGCGGGGGTGGCGGTGGTGGGGAAGGGAAGGAGGACGCGCTGGTGGAGTTCCTGCGGTACCTGGTGCAAAGGAACCGGGGGGCTAGCAGGGACATACCGCCGCCGGGGCTGTCGGGTGAGTGGGGGCCCTCTGGGCCTGGGTGGACGGAGGATGGGTGGGTGGGTGCCTTGCTTGCCGGTACAGTGCACTCCTGCCTGGACAGTACGTGCCCCTGTGCACAGCGGACGTCCCTGGGTCGCTGAGCCTCAGAGATCAGCCATGACGTTAAACGCGCCAACCCGCGCCCCAATGTGACCAACTCCTCCTGCTCCCCGCAGACTCCACGGTGCTCATCTCCACTTACTTCGCGCTGGTGCGGCTGCTGCGGGTGGCGCTGCCGCACTGCGACGCCTTCCCCGCGGGCTCCTTCTTTGTCAAGGTGAGGCTTTATAGACGTGCGCATGGTGCACGCCTGCACGGTGCAGCGTACAAAGAGCTGCAGGGTGGCGTGGCGTGGTCAGCACTGTGGGGTCGCGTACGTGGCCTGTGGGGGGAGCACGGCCGCCTGTGGGCCCTGTCCTTCATTAGCGGCCGGGTGCATCCCGCTCCTGCAATTTCCCAGTCCGCCGCGCGCCGGCCTGGAGCCCCAAGTGCCACTGGCAAGGCCAAATGCTGCCCGTTGGCGTCACCACAGTCATTGAAAAATAACTTCTGATCCCTCGGCAACATGTCTTTCAAAATAACTGCCTAGCAAACCTCCTCCTTGCTCCTTCCCACCCCCAGACCGCCGTGTTCGCCGATATCGACCCCATCAACGCGCTGCCCCGCCTGGGCGGCATCGTGACGCACCTGTGCCGCGAGTGCCCCGTCACCGCGCCCGCAGAGCTGCAGCCGCTGCACGTGACCCCGCCCCCGCCCCCTACCTCCTCCTCCTCCACGCCGTCCTCCACCCCGTCCCCATCCGCCGGACCGCCGGGGGGTTGCGGCGGCGCTACCGGCGGGGGCCAGGGTGCAGGTGGTGGCGGTGTGGGGGCAGGGGGCGATGTGGACGGTGCGGTGGTGCGGCGTGTGCGTGGCGCCCCGTGGCTGCCTGCCACGCTGGTGGACCTGGCCATGGCGCTGTACGGCATCAAGGTCGGGGCCAGCGTGCGCATGGTGAGCGGGGCGGGGTGCAGTGGGGAAAATAGAGTCTTGGTAGAAAGTATGAAGCAGTGTGTAGGCGATGGTGGGGAGGGGCCAGGGTGCGCATGGGGGAGCGGGGCGGGGGGCAGTGGGAAGCGGGGGGCCTTGAGTGGGGGAGTGGTGGGGGTGGGATAGGGGGAAGGGGGTCGTGAATGCTTGCTCTGTCCAGGCGCAACCCCAGCTTCGGATGCGAAGTAGTGAAGAGTCAGGTGTGCTGGAGGGGTCTGCGGGTAAGGGCTGGGAGCCTGGGACGCGTAGGTGGAGACTGCGACCGGTTGGGATTATTGTTGTCAGTTAAACTCTCTTGACGTCCCTTGCCCCGTCTGCCCCTCGCCGTTTTATGCGTACCCCCGCCAGTCCCACAACCTGAACAACACGCTGGCGGCCAGCCTCGCGGGGCTGGAGGAGGTGGAGCGGCACCTGGCGCGCAACGCTGCAGCGGCAGCAGGCGGGGCGGCGGGGGCAGCAGCCGGGGCAGCAGCCGGGGCAGCAGCAGGGGGCCAGGCCCACGGGGGTGCCCAGGCGGGCACCGCCGCCGCCGCGTCGTCGTACGCGTCGTACCTGGCCGAGGCGCGGGACTATTTCCGGGAGGACATCGCCAGCAACATCCGCTTCGGGTGCCTGCTCAAGGTGGGGCGGGGCGGGACCGGGTGGGCGTGTCATGCTGGGCTTCTCAAATAGCTCGAAAGCTGAAAGTCGAGTGCGTGGTCGCCGGCTCCACGACCGCTATTGGAGCCGTGAGCGAGGAGGCGTGATTACGATATGCGTCAGCGGGTTGGCGCACATGCTTCCACAACATATCCTTATTGCATGCGGTACTGCCTGTCACGCGCAGGTGGTGTTCTTCAGCGGCTGGAAGCAGGAGGCCCGCCTCACGCTGGCCGCCTGGCTGTCGCGGCTGCTGGTGGCGGCGGCGGCGCTGCCCGGCCCGCTGCTGTCGTACGTGCCCACCTGCTACCTGGACTGCGTGCTGGACACGCTCACCAGCGTACGGCAGCAGGCGGGCGAGGCGGCGGCGGGGCATGCACTGCCGCCGGCGGCGGTGGCGCCCAGCGTTGCGCAGCTGAAGGCGCAGGTGGGGTGGGGTGGGGTGCAGTAGGGGGGGTGGGGGTCCCTGGGGGATGAGCACTGGGGCAGGTGGACGGATGGAGGGCGGCTTAAGACGGGCGCCCTTTTCTCCACAAGGCGTGGAATTGGCCTACAACGTTCATTGGTCGTAACAGCAGCATAAACATTAAGGAGAGCCGCACGCTGGAGGGCTTTACCAGCCCCATGGGTCGATGCCGCACGGGGTCCCGACGCACGTCGAGTGTACGCCTCCCTACACCGCCTAGCTTAAAGAAGCAAACGGCTACCCTATGCACGGGTACTAGAGTTGGATGTAGAGCCGGGACTGGTCCGAAAAAGCCAAGCAAGGTGTCTGGTGAAGCCGCGAAGGCCGCTTTCAATGACAGCTCAGCACGTGATGCAGAAATACACCGCCACTTCCGTTGCTGTTGAAGGCGGTCCAGGCTTTCCGTCGCGGCTGAAGGCGGTCGGGACTGCCTTTAGTTGCTGCTGGAGGCACGTACAACCGCCTGCAGCAGCAACGGAATCTTGGCGGTGTATTTCTGCATCACGCACTGTGCTGTCATGGAAGGCGGCCTTCGCGGTTTCACCAGACACCTTGCTCGGCTTGGTTTCGGGCCAACGGCCTGCGAGTACTGTGGCTCTGAATCCGACTCATGACCTGCGCACAAGCGCGCATACACCTGCACTCCGGTCCCGGGAAGAGGGTGCCCCGTGTACCTGGCCGCCCGAAATCAGCACGGCGCGCAGAGTTGCACTCGGAGTTGCATTTTGGTACGTGCGGTGAACCCCCAGCACATGCTTCCACACCAGTGGCCCGTCCGCGTACACCATTCGCTGCGCCCCACACCCACTCCTTGCTCCACTCGTTGCACGACCAATCGCACAGGCATCCCAAAATGTGGACGGCGGTCTCGGGCTGGCACGCGGCCCACCGCAATCGCAATGGCCCGGCAGTACCGTAGTTCTGGCACCCAGCCAAAGCCCTACTAGGGGAAGCAAGCAGCCTCAAGGCCAGCTGCACGCCCTGGAACGGCTGCGGCGCGCCTCGGTCCACTTACACCCCAGCGCCACGACGCACGTACACCCCACCAGTACCCGTGCGCTGGCCGCAGTGCGCCCCCATTGCCCCTGACGCACACGCGCTGCAGCAGCAGCGCCAGCGCTCAGGCCAATCTCTCAGGGGCGACTGCCTCGGCACCCATACCACTAGTGGTAACGGCCCATGCGCATGAACACCGCCAACCCCACGCAACGTCCCGCCCGTGCCTCGCCAGATGGCCACTCCCTCCTCCATGCCACTCGACACTCAGGCTCCTTCATATGCACTGGACTCAGCCGAGGCCGCCGTGGGCTTCCAAAGGCCACTGAGGCACATCATGCACATGCCCATGCCCATGCCAGGCGGCACACACAGTAGCGAAACTGCCCGTCGCACCTTCCTCAAACACGTGTCGTGTATGCCTATGTGTCCGACACAGGGTGTGCTGCCGGACCTGATCGCGGCGCTAGTTGTGCTGCTGCACGAGCCGCGCATCTGCACCCCGGACGTCAAGGAGGGCCTGGTGGGGGTGCTGGGCGCGATGCTGGACAGCAATGAGGCGCTGGCGGAGTTCGAGGCCAGCGAGGTGGCGAGGCGGAGGCTGGTGGGGGCGGCGGTGGCGGCCTTCGACACGCGGCAGTGGCACCCCGTGTCGCAGGTGGGCGCGCGTGCGCAGCGTGGGCTAGCAGGCTATCGTGTTGGGGGTTGCCGTGTTGCATTGTGAAGGAAGGGGCAGGGAAAAGAAGAACATGTGTGGTTCTTTGGGGCGTGGGGGTTGGTAAGGGCTGGTGGTTGCTGTGTGCGCTGTTCTGGAAGTCGCCTTTCGGAGGGCGGCACTCCCATCTGGTACATCGATGATTGTCAGGCCTGAGACGCTGAAGAGCCCGGGTGTTAGCAGGCCGTCGTCTAGCACGGCTCTGCCATTGCCTGGTCTTGCCACGTGCCTCACGGCGCTGACACTTAACTCGAACGTGCGCTTCAAAACAGATCCTCCTGCGGCTGGTGCGCGGGGAGGGCTTCGGGGACCCGGCGCCGGGCAGCAAGGCGTTGTCGTCGTCTGCTGCGTCCGGGCGGGCTGCGGCGGGAGCCGGCAGCACCACCGTGGCCACCAGCAGCGGCAGCCCCGTGTTCCGGCGGCTGCTGGTGGAGTGTCTGCGGCCCGCCGACGGCCCCGTGCAGCCCTTCCTCAACCGCCTCTTTAACATGACCAACTGGGCCTCAAGCGAGTTTGCGGCAACAGGTAGGCCGCGGGGCTGAGACGCCATGGAAGCGTGTGCACAGTGAACAACGTGCGGCGCTCACTGCAAGAGCATTACCGTCCGCAGCCTGCTTCCTCCATACACGTTGACCGCGTGGCCTCCTCACCGGTGCACGTCCTGCCAACCCCAGTAACCGACCTGTACGACAACCGCACTGATCTGCAACCGCACTGATCCCACTAATACACCTCCCGCTGCCGCTGCCCCATCCCACCCCTGCCACCGTCCCCCCAGTTGCCGACCTGCACGACAACCGCAGCCGGCGCCACATCACGGAGCAGCAGCAGCAGTACCGCAAGGCCGGCATCGTGTTTGAGCTGGTAGTGGGGCTGCTGCGCCTCATGGAGTTCGTCGCCACGCACCTGGCGGAGGGAGCCTTCCTTGGCCGCACCTCGGCAGCCGGACTCAACCTCAACAGGTGGGGGCCATGAAGGCATCCTGTTACATGTCGCACACTAGTTTTGCAACGCTAGGCTGGCCCCACCCTTCGCATGGACTGCTTCCGGTCGGGCCAAGGTGCGTCCCCTGATGCCATAGGCTGGGGCAAGGCCCTTTGTGCCCGCTGCCCTCCCGCGCCCAACAGCATAATCCACCCCGCGCTCCCATCTTTCCCGCTTTCCATTGTCTTGCAACCTTTCTCCGCCACCCCCAGGCTGCTGGAGGTGGTGTCGTTCGTGCTGTCCCACTTCACGGAGGGCAGCGACGCGCGCCGCCTCACCGAGCTGCTCACCGTGCCGCCGCCGGGCGCGCCGCCGCCGCCGCCGCCGCCCGCCGCGCCGCCGATGCCCATGGCGGGCCTGCCGCCGGGCGTGGCGCCGCCCGCGCCGCCGCCACCGCCCCCGCCGCAGCCCATGAGCAGCACCGTGCGCATGGAGCGCACCATGCTCAGCGACAAGGTACGGAAGGCGGCGGTACTGGCGCCAGTGGTGGGCGCACTGGTGGGCCTCTGGAGGAGCGCCAACGGGGAGGGGCAGGGCACGGCAAACGCAGCAGGCGCGGGGCATGGCGGGGCAGGAGGGGCGGAGGGCACGAAGGGGGTGCTGCTGGAGGCGTTGGTACGGCACTGGGACGCGCACACGGACAAGCAGCTGTCTTACGTGAAGGCGCTGGACTGGCGGGCGGCGCTGCCGGCGGCCGCGCCGGCGGCGCTGGAGGCGGGCGCGGCGGCGTTCGGTGAGCTGGTGGCGGCGGTGGAGGCGCGGCGGAGGGAGCCGGCGGCGGCGGCGGGCGGGGGCGCAGGGGGATCGGGAGGTGCGGGTGGTGCGGAGGAGGTGCCTGAGGAGCTGATGGACCCCATCACCATGGTGCTCATGACGGACCCCGTGGTGCTGCCGGACTCACAGGTGGGGCCGGGAAAGGGTCCCAAAGGCCGGAGGGTGTAACGTAATGTGGGTGGCGGTTGAGTGGAACAGATGCCGTCGTCGGGTCGGGGTTCTGGGATGGGAGGTGTTCAGGGGAGCGCCACGGCTGATTGTGCCCCGGGGAATGGTGCCAACTTGGAAAGGGAACTCGTGGGGATGTTGCTAGCGAGGGGGTGGGGTGGGGTTGGCCAACGGGTAGCAGGCGGCTGCACGTTGGGGCCCTGGCCAGCGGGCAGGGATCTAGGCTTGCTGAGGTGGCACAGGCACGCAATACCAAGGTGTCTATGCAGGCGCTTGGGGTCCGTACCGATGTGTGCCCCTCGACCTGCTCGCAACCCCACTGTGTCCTCCCCCCCGCAGATGACCGTGGACCGGGCCACCATCGAGCGGCACTTCCTGACCAGCCAGACCGACCCCTTCTCCCGCACGCCGCTGACGCTGGACGCCGTGAGGCCCAACGGGGAGCTGCAGCAGCGGGCGCAGGAGTGGCTCCGGAGCAGGGGCAGGGCGTGAGGGGCGGTGCGGAGCAGCAAGCGGGGTGGAGCTGTGCAAGCGTGGGCCATGGCGGTGGAGCGGTGCTAGTTGGGAGCGGTCCAGGTAATGTCTAGTGCAGACGATGACGTGCGGCCTATAGTGCAGCGGTGGCAGTTTGGAAGAGAGGAGGGGTTGGACCGGGCAGGAGCACGGGAACGGGCACGGGGCTCCTATGGGCACGGGGCCATAACCTGCTGGGTACGCGTTGTGGGAGATGCTGTGTAGCAGGATGTGGTGAAGGGGATGACAACGCAAGTATCAGAGCATAGCAAAGGCAACTGGACGCGATGGCATGGGCGGTTACTATTACTATGGAGGGCGGAGGCTGAAGCATTAAGCGAGGCCGTGGACTTTTTACAGTGCTGTGTGTGCAATTCCGAGGTCGAAGGCGTGCCGTAGCTCCCGGTGTATGAGAGTGCCGTTGATGTGCATAACACGTGAGCTCCATATGGGGCACAGTGAACGCAACGGGTTGCGCCGGAGGCGCCCTCAAGGCACGCGGAGCGTGCGAAGTGGTGTGAGGGCGTTCGGCCCGAAAGCACCCGACAGGGGAGCCCTGTGGCGTTGCCGTTCGACTAGGTCAAAATTGCCGATATTGCGAAACACATGTAATTAGGGGATTGCAAACGGTGTCGTGGCTTACTCCACAGTCACGTTCGATAGAGAACCGCAGGCGTATACCCGAACCAGTGTTATAAACAGTTAGGGGGCCGAGAAGCAATACGCCATACATGATAGAGTTATGCAGGGATTCTTTGTAGCTTTCACCGACAACGCCTGATGGTTGTAGAGCTTTTGCTGACACTGCTCCGATCTGCAATTGGGGCAACATCCCGCTGCCTCGGCTAGGTATAGGCACGTAGAACATACGCAGACGTTGTCCTTGTGCACGTTACTGCTTAGGATCCGCAGCTCATTGTGGAAAGGGCACAGGCCTGCCCTGCTAGCTGCGTTTCACCTCTTTGGACCCTAAGTCAGTGCCCCTGCATCGAGGGTTAGCCGTAAACATGCAGCTCTTCAAGAGCCAGCCTGCCAGCGCGCGGGTGGCAGCCGGGAGCAGGCGCGCGAGCGTTCGGCAACCCCGCCATGCCGGCGCGAGCGTTATCGCGCAAGCGACCCGTCTGCCCCCTGACGCTCCCAAGGACGAGAAGCCGGGTGGCAGGGAGTGGCTTGGGACAATCCTGTCTCGCTTCGGGCCTGTCAAGGACAAGTCTGTGAACACCACTGTCCTTGAGTTTGAGAAGCCCCTTCTGGAGCTGGATAAGCGCATTAAGGAGGTGCGTCGTGGGGCAGAGCTGCTGTCAATTGCTCCTGATCATTTGGGTGCTGAACCAGGACTTGCGTCGCGCAGGTCCGCAAGGTTGCCGAGGAGAACGGTGTCGATGTGAGCGCCTCCATCGCCGAGCTTGAGGGGCGCGCTCGTCAGGTACGCCCTTATACTCTGTTTCGTATGTGATGGGATGTTATGTCAAGGTCTTTGGTGCTGAAGTAAAACCCTTTTCCCTCGCAGCTGAGGAAGGAGACCTACAGCAGGCTCACGCCAGTGCAGCGCCTGCAAGTCGCGCGCCACCCCAACCGCCCTACCTGCCTGGACATCATCCTTAACATCACGGACAAGTTCGTGGAGCTGCACGGTGATCGCGCTGGTCTGGATGACCCCGCTATTGTGTGCGGTATCGGCAGCATCAACGGCACTCCGTTCATGATGATCGGCCACCAGAAGGGCCGCAACACCAAGGTGTGGCCAGCGGGAGTTGCTCATCCTCGGATCTGTGCGAGGTGTACATGAAGGGGTTGCGACCACCGGGAGGCGTGTAAAACGCACACGGGGGACTGGGTAGGGTGCCACACGGCCTCGGGTGGGCCGGCAGGTCGGGGCAGTGCCCTACAGGGCTACCACACCTCCCCAAGTGCCTCTCTCACCTTTCTAGTCAAGTAGTACACCACAAACCTGCATTCACCCACTCGCCACCGCCTGCAACGCACGGAGCTCTCCCCCGCTGCACTTTGACCCGTCAACGCAAAACGCACGCAACGCTCCTTTGCCCTCTCACGCCCCGCAACCCACATCCACCCCTGACCCGCCTCCCCGCCCCGCTCTCTCCTCCGCAGGAGAACATCCGCCGCAACTTCGGCATGCCGCAGCCCAACGGCTACCGCAAGGCGATGCGCTTCATGCGCCACGCCGACAAGTTCGGGCTGCCCATCATCACCTTCGTGGACACCCCCGGTGCCTACGCCGGCAAGACCGCGGAGGAGCTGGGCCAGGTGGGCTGTGACGGAGCGGGGCGGGGCGGGATGGGCCAGGGCTCTGAGCAGAGCAACTGAGGACAGAGGCTTGGAGCCACGTGTGTGAGGGAAGGGGTGTGGCTGCCGACAAGGACCATATGATCTCCGGTGCAGTGAGCGGCAGCGGCAGAGGTTGGGCAGGGGCGCAAAGCAGCGGCTTGTGGGTTGGCGGGGCGCATACCGGTAGTGGCACCTGGCCGCCAGAGCCCACAGGGCGCTGATGCGCAGGCGGGGCCAAAGTCACCGGAATGGGAGCGGCAGGGTTGGGTGGGGACGTCAGGGTGAGGGACGTTTGTCGCAGGCTACGGGGCGTTACAGGGCCTTTGCAAGCCCTAACAGCGGTTTCGGCCCAAAGGATTGCAAGTGGTACAGTCTAGTCACCTGCACACCATCTGTGTTGACCCTTGCGCGGCTGGCTCTCAGCTTAGCCCTGGGCACCCACAGGCCCACTGAGACACACGCACCACGGTACACTCCGCCGACCGTCCTCACCCTTGCCCCCCCATGCACGCATCCATATCCATGCAGGGCGAGGCCATCGCCTACAACCTGCGTGAGATGTTCGGCATCCGCGTGCCCATCATCAGCGTGGTGATCGGCGAGGGCGGCAGCGGCGGCGCGCTGGCCATCGGCTGCGCCAACCGCAACCTCATCATGCAGAACGCGGTCTACTACGTGGCCTCCCCCGAGGCGTGCGCCGCCATCCTGTGGAAGAGCCGCGGGGCAGCCGGCGAGGTGGGCGGGGGCGGTTGGTGGGCACGGTCCTAGAATCATATCGGGTGAAGTGAGAGAGACAGTCAGGTGGGGTGCGGGTGGGTGCGTGAGTGGAGGGGGTGGAGCGAGGGCAAGTATGGGGCACCGACATGGGCTTGGAGCGGGGGTCGGGGGTGGCATGAGAGGCTATGTGAGCATGCACGGTTTGGTGTGTCGTGGGGTAGTTGTTGCCGGCTTGAACGAGCCCGGGCGTGAGCTCCCAGCGAGAGACGCATCCACCTTCCTGTGCACACTATCGTACAGCACAGAGCAGCGTTGCCAGGAAGGGTGCTTCAACGTGCACGGCCGAGCGCGTTGGGTCCTTGCCACGGAGCACTGGGGCAGGGAACTAACCGACGCGGAGCCCATGGCGGCATTCATTGGGGCCGGGACTCCTTGCAGAGCGTGCCCCACACCAAATGGCCGCTCACTACATCCCAAAGCCTACCTTCACCAGGAACGGGTCAGCACGCGTTCTTACCGCCCTGCTTGGCCAGGAACCAATGCGTGCAGCGCTACTGGTACCCGCGCTCGCCACAGGGGCTTGTGACCGTGTGCAACATTACACGCACGTGTGCAGTGTACGATGGACGGCGCTAGTCTTAACCCCCGTGCCGGTCACCACACCCCATCTTGCGGACCGCCCCTAATCCCTAAGCGTTGCCCCCGCCCGCCGCCCCCTGGCCCGCAGGCCACCGAGGCGCTGCGCATCACCTCCCAGGAGCTGGTCAAGTTCGGCGTCATGGACGACGTCGTGCCGGAGCCGCTGGGCGGCGCGCACTCGGACCCGCCCGCCGCCTTCCCCCTCATCAAGGAGACCATCCTCAAGACATACGCCGAGTGAGCAGCAGCAGCAGCAGCACGTGTCCGGGGGAGGAGAACGCACAGCCGTAGACGCTAGGCATGGCGGGAGGGGAGGACCAGCGGCTTCTGCAGACACGTATTTCCAAATCGATTCTGCGCTGGTCCGTACGGTGCTGGAGCTGTCTGACGTGTGCCATTTCCTTGCCTCTCAATGCCTCTTACTGATTCGACAAACAGTCAACACGCACACCCCTCACCCACTGCACCCACCGCGCCCGCCCCCTGCCGCGCAGGTACGCCAACATGAGCGAGGCGGAGATCAAGCTGGACCGCTACGCCAAGTTCCGCAAGCTGGGCATGTTCCAGGAGTACGTGGTCAAGGGAGGGGACTGGCGCGGGGCGGCGGCGGAGCGCTCGGCGGTGAGTGGGCGCGTGCATGGAGTGCAAAGGAGGTTCCCTAAAAGGTACAACGAGTGGAGCCTGCGTTGCGCCTTCCCCTCCACTCAACTCCCCGCGATGCAGGCTGCCTGCACCACCCCCATGCCTCCAGCAGCAACAGTTGGCGACGTGGGGGTGGTGCAGGCGGCCAGGACCTCGGGAAGTCGGGTGGAATGGAAGGGGCAAGGCGGGATCCATTTGGTGTGCTGAGAGAGCGCGCTGGGCAGCGCGTGCGGGGGCAGAGGAAGCTGGCTGCGCCGGATAACCAGGTCTTACGCCACGCTACTTGCCCTTCCATCACTCTACCTGGCCGTCATACCTGCAGTACCCTCCACCACATGCAACCGTGTACCGCTTCCGACCCCGCCCCCAAAGCACCAACTCGCGTTACTCCTTGCTTGTTTCCCCAAACTGCATCTGGCCCCCCGTCAGCTGACGCTCGCTCTCCCCCTGTGTCTCCCCCCAGGCCTCCGGCGCGCTGACCAAGGCCGGCACGTGGGCCGCCAGCGAGGCCGAGGCGCGCTACATCGAGCAGCTGGTGGACGCCGACGAGAAGTGGGAGGCGCTGCTGGCGGAGGGCGCGGAGTGGCTCAACAAGCCCGTGCAGCCGCCGGGCCTGGGCCGGTCAGGTGCGTGCGGGGGCCGGGGGCAGGTCTTGAAGGGGGAGGGGTGGTGGCTCCTCCGCGGAAGTGCATGGGGAATCGGCGGGGGTCCTGTGCCTGCGTTTTGAACCCGCAGCCCAGTGTGTTACGCGTGGACCCTGATCGGCTCGAGCCTGCTTGGCTGTGTGCCCCACTAATCTTTGCCTGGTACCCTGCCATAACCCACCCGTATCCCTGCCCGCACTACCCCGTCCAGGCATCATGGACGTGGCTGTGAGCATGGTGGAGGCGCGGCGGCGGCAGCAGGAGGCGCTGGGCTACATGGCGCCCTCCGCCTCGCCCGTCGTCAACGCCACCGCCTCGGCCTAGAGCAGGGGCCGCAGTAGGGGCAGAGCAGCCAAGGCGTTAGCAGCAGGAGGGGGAGTGGCGGCAGCATGAGCAATAGTGGTGGCGGCAGCATGTCAAGGAGCAAGCGTTTGCGGCAGCCGCAGCCCCTCAGAAGTGGGGCAGGGGCTGGCTGCAGCTAATGATATGTGGTTGAACTGCTGTAGTAAGGCGTGGCTGCCAGGGGAAAGGGAAGGGGATCTACTTAGGAGGAGACATTCTGAGCTCAAGTTGCTGACTGGTTGCACCTCATTTGGGAAGCTCTGTGCATTATCAATGAACGAAGCATTGTAGACGTCGCTGGACTGAGGGGTGCCTCGTGCCAGTCAGGCACGCCTTAGGCACAGGATGCTGGAGGTTGCCATGCAGGTACAGCCGCGTGCAGGCTGACATCCCTGCAGCCTGACGTCGCATGGGGCTGGCAAACGCCGGGGCATCCGGCAGGTCGCAGGTGGTCATGGGTTCGGCTCGCCACCTGCAATCGCGAGGTTCCCCTGCCTGGAGGACCCTCCGTACTGGTGGTGGAGTGCGGCTGTGTGGAATGGGTTTTGAGTGGGGTGAGCTCGGCGTTTTTCGTGTGTTGTGATTGCGGATGCGGAAAACCAACAGGGTTTGTCGGTATTTGTGGAAAGTGCGTGTTGTACAAAGGTGGCGTATTCGCCTTGAAGATTTCGAACAGGTATGAGGTGGGCGCTGGCCTGGCGTGTGAGCCACCTGTGTCCCTGGGTTGCTGGCAAGTGCAGGTGTGGGACTCGTCTGTGCCAACGGTCACCGTTCACCCGGGCAAGCGAAAAGTATTCAATGGCCGCTGGAAGAGCTGCAGAGCGTGACAAGGATGGTGGGGGCTGTCGTGCCCTCGCCATTGCTCATTTTGTGCGCAGTGCCTCAGTGGCTGGGAACCCTTGTAAGCTTGTACAATTACCATCTTGTACGACGGCATTATGTCCTCTCCTGTTGGGCGTCCGCCTCACACAGCGTGTCACACTGTCACAACAAGCTTACGACAGTCGAGCAGTAATTAACCACAGACAAGAACAGAGCAGGCACACAGTGAAAGAGTACAACTCTGCTTGCATACCGTGACAATGAAGCAAAGGGACTAAGGGAGGCCCACCTGCGGCACCTGGACCCACCGTCTCACTACCTGCTTTTACCTCAGAGGCGGTGTAATTGTCAGGTTCGGGTGGTACATGACACTGAGTACAAGGCCACCTGCTCGGGTGCCGAAACTGGCAGGGGGCTCCCCTGTGTGGGTGTGGGGGATTGGTACGTACGCAGAACCACGCAGGTAGGCACGTTGGAGTGCACAGACGCACATGCAGGCGGGTTCTTCAGGGCGCATGGCCATAGCAGATAGCACATGCCAGGGCGCAAGGGATTCCTCACATAGGTGCATAGCAGGTGTACGAGCGTCCCAGCTGCGCTCCACTCCATGCATGGGCGACCGAATGTGCACGCGTTCAACCAGAAGTCCTGCGCACTCTAATTGCCATATATATAAACTTTCGGGACAACAGACATGGCGCTATCCTTGTGTATGCGACCTGCGACCCATTTCTGGGGAGATGTCGTCGACAGGGACGTTGAGGCGCATAAGCGCCAATCCAGCCGCGGCATCAGCAAGCGGCTTTAGAAGCATCCAGAGGAGCAGCCGACGGCATTGCGCCTGTTGTCGTAAGAAGCGTGAGTCCTCCACCAAGTCCTGGCGCGCTGCTTTGGACGCTGCCTTGGACGCTTGGCGAGCTGCGCTACCACACGCTACGGTGGCATACGGCAACACATAAGCATGGCAGCGTTGGGTGAATTCAGGCGCGCTTTATGGAGACGGCTCAGCTCAGGTTACTACTTGCAGGGAACGCGTCGTTCCGTCGTCCTTGAGGCCCGGAACACCTTTGTCGGAAGCACCTTTCGCATACTCATCCTCCGCAGAAGTACATACCCAACCTAAAGGTATACCTTCCCGTGAGAGCGCTCAGTGTATAGTCTGTACGGAGCTGCCTTTACGCAGCTTCAAGCGACCGTCAACCGGCCACCAGGGGAGCTCTTCTGGCTGCAGTCATGCGCTTACTTGGCCTGGCACACTTGGAGTGCAGGGCCGTAAGTGCATTGATATCCAATCATAATCTCCACTTGCACACAGAGTAGGGCTCGCGGGCGCGGAGGGAGTCCCAGAGGCAACAGGCAGGTTCTGACACGTGCCACAGGCACGGCCAGGGGCGCCCCTGGGCACGGCGCTGGACCCCCCTGCAATAAGAGCTGCGTGAGATCAAGGTATGGTACAGATAGGGTGTCAGGCATTGGAGTGGCAAACGGGGTCCTTGCTGATGGTCCTGGAACACCACTGCCTGATGCAGCCAGTGCGTGCATGCAACGTCTGCTATGCCACTGCCGAAACCGCCGAAGGTCTGCCGGGCAAGGCCACCTACATTGGCCCCACCCCGTCTTCCTGTGTAGGCGCGCTTTGACGGCCTGGGTCTGTGGCCGGGCCAAAAGCAGTCAAGCATTCGGCAACCGTCGCACCTGCGCCTTCACAGGCCAGCCAAAGCTGCGGTGTCGGCCGCCCAACGGCCCAAGCCCATTGGTGAGCCCGGGGTTTGGGTCGTTGCGAAGATGGCAATCTCCAGGGAGGTCGCGAGCTTTGCGTGCAAGTGCAGTATGGTAGTGTCAATTCCGGGTCAGTGACGCCAGGGTGGTCAGGGTTGGTGGCCCGGGGGCCGGCAGGTGTTTGCCATCACCAATCCCATGCTGACCAGGCATGAGCGCATGACTGTGTGGGGCCGCAAGCGATTCGGCATACACGGCCACCTGCGTGGTCACGAACTGCTGTTAGTCGCAGCTGGTTACGCATGGCGATGTGGTTGGCATGCGCGACAGCACAGTGTGGTGATGCAGCAGCGTGGAGGAGTAGTAAGGGGGTGCGGTGATGCGGTAGCAGTACACAACAGGTACTGGTATGTTGCGGCTAGGTGGCAGACCGGGTTGCTATCACGCTTTATATTGCTGGCAGCCAGCACACCCTGTATATATTGCGGGGTATATCCACTGTATTCCCTGCCTACCTGCCAGTCTGCCACACGTTGCAACTGCATGTCCTCGATGTGTATAGGCAGTGTGCAGTGGGCTTGCATTAAGAGCCACGCAGTGTGCAGTGCGCACATACACTGCTTTGGGTGCCAATGATTGACCCACACAGTTGTGGCTGGCTGACATGTTGGCACAGTGTAGGCCCTGTGTGCTGCCGGTGACGGCCCATCATGTCGGCCGGGTTGAACATGCTCGTGGTCCTGTCCCCTACACAGACTGCATACACCCATAGCATTAACACATTAGTGCACATGTGATGTGTTGCTCGCTATAAAGCTTTCTCGGCTGATGCCGATGTCGCGGTGCTGATGCTTTTCAAGACTTGCACGACTGCCGTTTACTGCGATATTGTACACGTAACATCTGAATACGCATGTTTTGTTGTATGGTAGGTTGGTAATAACCAACCGTGCAGAAATTCTTCCCTTCCCGAAGGAGAGGGAAAGGGGGATGGAATATAGTTTTCAACCAGCAATAGTCGTGACTCGGTTAGACCTCACAGTCTACGACATCGCCCCAAACGCAAAGATGACAAGACAATATGGACCTGGGAATATATGAGGCGGCCCATTCGCGCAAGCGTTACCTGCAATCCAATGGTGGGCATTAGTGTGCATGTCCTGCGCATGCATTGCAACCTTGATGCAGCGCAATGATGCACATAAATTGTAGGATTATCAGCTTGGTTTGCTAGGATTACCGGCCGCACCGCCAGAGCCTGGCCAGAGCAGATGGGGCAGCAGGACCCCTTGTGAGACCTGATGACGGTAGCCGGCATGTACAGTTGCACAGACCTGATGACGGTTTTTTTTTTTTTTTTTTTTTTTCAGGAGAAGGGTTATGGGATTATCGGAGACCTATTTTTAGCCGGCATGCACAGTTGCACACCCTGCCTGCACACCTCCGATAGGGCTACCTATTTGCTCTCCAAGCGATCATCATGCCCAGCAAAGCTACACAGGTCTCGTCCGGTGCGGCTTAGTTCCCTACTGCTCCTCACAACGCCACGCAGCGCCATCTCCTGCTGCGCCAGCAGGCACCCTGCATGTGCAGGGGCCCGCGTGCCGTGCCTCCTTGCCTAATAGGGCCTACATGCGCAGCTGCTCTCCCACCAGGTACACGAAAACACGGCCATATGTGCAAGGCCTGGACTGCCGCAACCACAAGTCTTAACCACAAGTCGCACGCTCCACCAACGCAGGACCTCCACGACCCGCCTCCACGACCCTGGGCCCCCCGCTCCACATGCTTCCCTTCCCTGTCCCTGCCCTTGTCCTCACCGCTGCCTTTGCCATCGCTCCACGTCGCTTACAGCGTCTGCCACCGCCGCCGCTGGCAGCCCCAGCAGGCTGCTGTCGCAGTTGGCTACAGTGGCCGCTGCCCCCACCGCAGGCAGCCCCAATGCGCCGCTGGCGCTGGCGCCTGGCGCCACGGCCACCAACCCTGCCGCTGGGGGCTGTATCTCTACGCCCTTCCGCCAGCAGCAGTTAGGGACAGCTTGGCACCAGGCTGCAGCACGACGTCCCTGAAGGAATGGACTATCATGACCACCCCGCCACTTGCTTGTCGTGAAAGCGTCACACGTGTGGACAGCCCTTGTGCCCGCACGGTCCTGTCCACCAGCGTCTCGCCCTTGAACACGCGCTCAGAAACGCCCCCCTTCCTCAACCATGTGACCGGGGCACGCACGCTTCCCCTGCTGGCATCGGTTGGTGAGCATATCTCCTCGTTCAAGGGGCAGTAGCCCATCACATCCGCCGTTGATTGCAACACCCTTGGCTGCGGTGGCCGCCAGGTCCGCCGGTCCAGGCCGGTCCCATCACGGCAATGCGCTTGGCCGCGGTGGCCAACAGGCCTGCCGGCTAGCACCGCCTTGGCCCCGGCGGCCGCCAGGCGTACCTGCCCCTCCGTCACCGCCGCCTTGGCCCCGGCGGCCGCCAAGCGTGCCTGCCCCTCCGTCACCGCCGCCTTGGCCCCGGCAGCCGCCAGGCCCGCCTGGCCCCATCACGGCACGCTTGCACGGTCATCATCAATGCAAGACCGGGCCCGCCCAGATTCCACATAAATAGTCGTCGGACTCGGCCCCACGTGGTCCACCGATTGGCCGTCACCTCTTGATACTCTGCCTTGGCCTGGGCCTGCTACGCACTGCCTGGGCCCTGGGAGGCATGCCGTGAAGGTTCCGCTCCGTACCGACACTAGCGATTAGGTACACTGCTGCGCTGAAGTTGACGTAGCCGCTCTCCCGATACACATGCTTACATTGGCTGGAGTATACTGAGGCCAAAATCGAATAAGATACTGCAAGTGTTCGGCGTAGTGGCGCCGCTGCGGTCGCGTGCTTGACGAACCCGGAGCGCTTGCAGCAGCGCTGCCAATCTTCTCGCACCGGCACGTGTTAACCTTTATACGTAAGGTTCAAGATTGTCCGGTGGTCGCTTCACTATCAACCGGTCGTCTCCCCAACCGTTTCTTGCCCGTGCCTAATTTTGAGCCTGCAGCAGCCGCAAACACCATATAAGCTTGCACCGAATGCGGAAGGTGGCTTGGACGCGCAAAGGAGATTATGTCACGGCCCCCTTCCCCGCACCCCGCTGGCCACTAATACCTCCCTAGGCATCCGCCCCCACGCATGTAACGTCAGGGCAACGTCGCCCCTTGCGTCACCCTGCCCCCGCCGTTCGCCAGGACATGCCCGAACAGCTTCGTGCTCCAAACCCTGGTGCCACCCTCGCTGGTCTCACGGCCACAGGTGTCAACCCGGACGCCATGGCGTCCCCAGCTGCCGCAAACATGCCGTGTCTGCCGGTCGAACTGCGGAGTGGCATCCTGTCCCTCCTGCCCCCCAACGACCTGGCCCTGGGCGGCCGCCTCTCCTCAAAGGACGCTGCCCAGCGGTTCAGCGAGCCCCACCACCGTACCGCCAGCCTGAGCCAGGCGCTGCCCCGCCATGTAGCAGCCGCCGAGGCGACGACCGCAAAGTGGTGTTTGGAGGCCGCGCAGACGGCACTGCGGGAGCTGACCTTCAGACGCAAGCTGCTGCTCCTCAGCACAGCTGCCGCCAGCGGCTGCGAGGCCAACGTGGAGTTTGCGCTGCAGCTGCTGCAGCCGCACGTGTTCCCGGAGCTGCTGCACACGGATTACTACCTGGCCCTGATGCAGGAGGGCCAGCCTCGTCAGCGTCGGGGGGAGCTACCCCCGTCACCTGCTACTCACGTGGGGTCTGCGGCGGTGGTCTCTGGCCTGGCCCACCTGCTGCCCTCCCTGGTGCAGCGCTGCCCCGGGCTGCTGGACCCGGGTGCCACCCTGGAGGCGGCGGCGCGGCACTGTGACTTGGCGGGGCGGCGGGCGGCGTGGAAGGTGCTGGCGCAACGGCTGTTCAGCAGTCTGGACCTGGGGGCCGCAGGTGGTGAACCCGGGCAGAGCATCGGCACGGACCCACAGCAGCAGCAGGACGATCCAGAGTTGCACGGTGTGTGGCGGCGTGTGCTGTCGGCGGCAGCCGGGTCGCCCTGCCCTGACGCTGAGGCCAAGATGCAATGGGTGCTGGACACGGGCCGCACGCACAGCCAGCTGGCGGTGGGGCACGCGGAGGCTTGGGGCGCTGCCGCCGCCTCGGGGGACCTGGCGCGGCTGCGGTGGCTGCGGGAGCGCGGCTTTCCGTGGGGCGGCGCTGAGGCGCTGGCGGCGGCCCTGCGGCACGCTGACCTGGGCTTCATCGTGCGGATGGAGCAGGAGGGCGGGTGCCTGCCGCGTGCAGGTGACGAGTGCTGGGGCAGCGAGGCGGCAGTGTGCGCAGCAGCGGCTTCAGCCCGGGAGAGTGCACCTAAGTTGCTGTGGCTGGCGGCCCGAGGGGCGGCTCTGGGGCGGGTGAGTGCGGTGCAGGCGGCGGCGGCTCGGGGTGACCTGGAGGCGGTGCAGCTGCTGGTGGGGCACTGGCGCGGCCAGGGTGCCGGCGACGAAGGTCAAGAGGCAGGCGGGCTTCTTCCGCTTCCAGTGATGCTCTCCGCGGTGGAGTCGGGAAGCGTGCCCACTGCCGCGTGGCTGCTGCAGCAGGGCTGTGGCCTGGCTGACGCGTGCTTCTTGGCGGCCTTCCGCCGAAGCGACCTGCCCATGGTGCGGTGGCTGCTGCAGGCCGGCTGCCCCCGAGGCGAGCTAGGGATAAACCTTGTGGTTTTTGACTGGCCTGGCGACACTGCTGCAGATGCAGAGGCATTGGTGGCGGCGGTGCAGCTGCTGGCGGCGGAGGGCTGGCCCCTTGAGTCCGGGGAAGACCTAGCCCCCCTTGAAGCGGCAGCACTGAGGCACCCCTGGGTGGTCTGGCGGGCGCTAATGGGTCTAGGCAGCAAGCCTGCTGCTGAGCAGCTATCCCAAGACACCTTGTGCAACGCTACTTTGGCGGGCTGTGAGGCGACGCTGGAAGCCGTGGTGGAGATGCATGTGCCGGAAGTGTCCTCGACCCTCCTCGAGTTCTCATGGTACTACCACCCCGTCAATAACCGCGACCGTGGCTCGCTAACGCGCCTGCGGCAGCTGGGGGTGCCGCTGGGCAGCCACGTGATGGTGTGTGCTGCGGAGGATGGGGTTCCCCTGTTCCTCTTGAAGTGGCTGGTGGAGCAGGGCGCCCCCTTCCGCGGCAAGGTGGTCGAGCACGTTTTTAGGGTGCTGGGGAAGGGGTACCCTGCGCCCTGTGAGCAGGAGCGGCAGGAGGTGGAGGGGTGGCTGCGGGGGCGGCTGCGGGATGAGCCGCTGGGGGAGGGGGGCAGAGGTTGAGAACCGGTAAGAGGCTGGTGGGGATGGCAGCATTGAGCTGCACGTTCGGTGGCGGGTTGGTAGGGGCTGAGCGCGGCAGCACGACGTAGGGAACCGGTGTGTACGTGGTGGCGGAAAGGGCAGCGGACAGGCGTGGCTTTCGAGGTGCTGTTTGAGTGGCACAGAGGAGGGCGGGAGGCGCCAATGCGGTATTATGGTGGCCACCGTGGTGGCCACTGAGGGAGGGGCTGGGGAGGGGCAACGGTACTGCTGCGGTTGCACCTCCAAGCAAACATAGTACGGTGTAACAGATACGGTGTTGCGATTGAAACTCGAGAATAATCGAGGGATGCGTTGGGGATAGGGTCCAAACAATATTGCCAGATGAGAACGGAACGCTGCACTTAATGCTGCACGTGCTGGCAGCATACTGAAGCAGTGCTTTCTGTGGTTGCCAAACTGGAGCTGCTATGCATGCTGTAAGCGTTGTTGGTTACATCGGCGGGCTCTGCCGTCTTCTGACTGGCCGGTGTGGCAGATAGTGGTGACGCCCAGGGTGGTTAGTAGTTGCCACGTGTATTAGGGCCGCAGTCAGGGGTCCCCTGGCCGCAGTTATTGCTACGATAATGCCCTTGGTGCTGCCCTGTATCCTGCCGTATCTTGACTGCTTGCGCAGAGGGCTACTTGATGCGGTGCCATGGCCGTGACAAGGCCTTGACGGTAGCAGGCCTTTTGCCTTGGGAGAGCTGTCTCATTGCCCTCTCAGGGTGGTGGGTACGCGTAGAACTCGCGAAACCGTGTGAGGCGTCAGGAAAGGGGTGGTGGGTGCGGTACGACACCCCGACGGGAAGGGGTCCCCCTGTAAAACACGTGCACTGGCCTGCAATTGCAAACCACTACTTTAAAAACGCAAAGCGCTTTTCGGCAACACCGTACGCGCGACTTGACAGAAGCAAATGCTAGGATAGTGGCTGTATAGCCCCGCGCCAGGATTGGTACCGTCGGGACCTGCTCCGCAGGGCCGCAGTGCCCTCATCGACGGACAGCTGCACCGCAGACCACCCCGCACAATTCCTCCTGCTCTCCACGCAGCATGCCTGCGCGCCGGAGTCCCGCCTGCAAAGATCCGCACAGCACCGCTTTACCACTATCATTAATCAAACGGTTAAGTTACAGCCCACAGCCAATCCAGCCATGCCTAACTACAGAATGTCACCTGCAGCAACATCAACGCTTACGCATTCATGTGTGCAAACCGCCAGCGCGTAGCGGTGTACGATGTGCGCGCATGCCCGTTGTGTCCTAACGGTGCCCCACGCACGCAGCGAACAGTCCTGCAACACTGCCCGTACGGTGCGTTGCCAAGTCCACAGCTCTACACCGCCAGTATGGGTGTATGGTGCCTCTGGCGAGGGTATGACACCTTACCATGCGCCCCAGCCTACAACAGCCCACCGGAAGGCCCCGAAGCCCAGGGGAATTCAGCCTGCAACACGTGCTGCACTACGCAGTACTGCTGTGTGGCACGCAAACAAGCAAGGCCGTCTTGGCTTATGCCCACTTCAGCGGCCTCGCACTCTGCGTCGCCACGCCCTAAGAAATGCCAACAACCCTCAGGGCAGGCATGCGTACAGCAGTTGCCACCCTTATACACCTCTCACCGCTGCCTTCGTCTCCTGCCTTTTCCCCCAACATCGCGGTCCCCCAAACACTTCTGCGGCACGGCATCCGCACACAGCCTATCCAATCCGTATCTATACCACGAGACCGCAGCCCGCACCCCTGACTACTCCAGCCGCCGCATCTCCCCGCCCTCCACCTCCAGCCACCCCCCCAAGTAGCTCAGCTGCCGGTCCGCCTCCTCCGCCCCCTCGTCCCCCGCCCCCACGCCCGACGACAGCACCAGCCGCTGCAGCGCCGCCGCCACCGCCGCCACCTCCGTACCGCCGTCGCCGTACCCGCTGCCGTACGCACCGCCGTTGGGCTGCTCCTGCTGCTCCCGGGGCGGCAGCTCCGGGAAGGCTTGGCCGGTGGTGGCCTTTCGTTCGTGGGCGTAGCGCAGCAGGGCGCACCAGTGGGGGTCGGTGGCCAGGATCTGAGGACCCATTCCGGGAGGGATCAGATGAGTATGGTGCGGCAACCGAAGAGCATGAGCTCGGTCCCTGGTGCCATACCAAGGGTCCGTGGAGCCGGGAACGACATGCGCGTGCGGCGGCCTGCTAGGTTATGGGTACTGCTGTGGTACATGCTATGCTAGCTGTGCGTCCTTCGAATACCGTACGCTTACGGTATTTCCGCCATGGTGCGCTCACGGTATGGCACGTGTGCCACGGATACCACGTGCTCTTGCCCACTGACGGGTTACGTTGCGCTCTTGCTCACAGGCTCTGTGGTGCTCGCACATTCCCGACATTGTGGTGGACCACATCACGGACAACAACACACCTGCGCGTTGCCCACCACCACCAGCAGCGCCTGCGCCCTGGTGACCGCCACGTTGAAGCGCTTGGGGTTGGCCAGGAAGCCCAGCCGGTGCCGCGAGTCCAGCGCCAGGTGCTGCTGGTCGGAGCTGCGGGCAGCGCAAGGCAGGGGAGGACAGGAGGGGAGGCGTGATTGGGTTGGGCAGGGGTGGCAGGGGCCTTGAGTCCAGGACCAGGTGCGGCTGGTCGGAGCTGCAGGCAGCAGCAGGTGGGAGAGCCAAACGGAAGGGAGGGACGGAGGGGCCGGCTTGAGTGCGGGCAGGGGTGACAGGATGTGCGCACGGAGGTGAGCTGTTGATGCGGAGTACAGAGGGTGCGGCGGGCAAGGCGTTACAGGGCGGGCGCGCTTGGGAACACCGATGCAAGGGGGCGACGCCACCGCAACCGGCAGTGGACAAGGGTGCCCAAGCAGGAGCAGTACCCAAGCCAGGTATCTGCATGCCCGGACCCTGCCGCCTGCCCCAGCCCCTGCCCTACCGTACGGTGGATATGATGATGACCTTGCGCTCCTGGCCCTGGAACTCCTCCACGCTGCCCACCTGGCACGTGGCAGGCGAGGCGGCACGTGGCACGTGGCACGTGGCACGTGGTAAGTCACACGCGGCATGTGCGAGCGAGTTCCACCTGTCCCAGGATGGTCGCTACGCAGCAGCCGTATGTGCAAGCAAACAGTGTGCGTGCACACATACGCAATGTGTCCATTCCCAACTCGTCAGCGACCGCTGCTGTTGTGCCCTCACCTTGATGTTGCGGGACAGGCTGGCCAGCTGCCTGCGGATTTTCTGTACCTGCACACACGCCGAGGACACTTCGAAGGAGTATTGAATAGGCTGACCACGAAGTCGCTGTTAACTGGTACCGTCAGCATGCCCTTGCACGCCGTTACGAGGCTGAGCTTGGTCCCCATCAAGGGGCAGTGCCCCCCGCCTCCCCGCCCCGCCACCAGCAGCCACCTGTTGCTTCATCCTCCCCCTTGTTCCTCCAATCGCGGGGTAGTGCCCCGCCCCCATCAGCTACCTGGCGGCGGTAGGGCGAGATGACCCCTATGTCGTCCGCCGTGACGCCCATGCCACGTGCCGTCAGCAGCTTGTCCACGTAGGACTTGACCTGCGGCAACGCGGCGGTAGCAGCCATGCGATCATAGATAGCAATGACACAGCCGGACGGAAGGTGCCGCAGCTGCAACACCACAGCGTCACGCCCCCCACCTGCATGATCTCCTCCACGTTGAACCACGAGGGGCTGGCCGCCTCCTGCACGTCCTTGCCCACGATGTGGTGCACCACGATGGGCAGGCTGGGGGAGGCAGTGGGCGCGGGAGGGAGGGGTTCGCTGTGATACGCCCGCGTTGTATTGACATGTTAGGAAAGCAGCAAAGCTGTACCCATGCCAACTGCCGGGGGAGGGCACTGCAATGGGAGGCAATGGGGAGAAAGAGGGTAAGGGGCAAGTGGGGCACGGAAGCTTTAGTGAAAGGGGAGTTGCCAATGAGCTGGCCTGCTCGGAACACACCGGCACCGGTACGAGACAGAAACCCAGCGTGTCATGCGCCATGCACCACCAGACCGTCCCACGTCGAGCTTGTGACGGGGTGAAGTGACAACAACCCAGCCCCCTACCCTTTACTCACGTCCGGTGCTCCTCCCTATGCGCAGCCACGCCCTTGCGGAAGCTGTGAATCTTGCTTTGTCCAACCCGCTTTACCTGTACCCATACCCGCACTCCGCATCGTGCATCAATACACACACAACCTCGCGCCCATGGCCCTGCCCAAGCCAGCTCCCCTCTCGCATGCCCACCTGGGGTTGGGCAGGTGCTCCTTGCTCCACCTGTTGCGCACCACCGCGTGGGTTAGGTCCGTGTCCGCCGCCGGCCGCAGCTCCCCGTGGTAGAATGCGGCGTTGGGCACCTCCAGGATGGCGGGGTGCGAGCGGTAGTTGTCGCGCAGCCGCGTGATGAAGGTGGACAGGTAGGGCTGCGGGATTAGGGGCAGGGGAGGGGGTAGGTTGGGGGTAGGGGAAGGGGCCGGGGCCAAGAAGGGACATCGGGGCGGCGGGGCGTGGGGGAGCTTGGGCCCCCGTAAGGCACCGCAGCAAGGAGGCAAGGAGTAGGGGCTATCAAGGGGCGACCAGGGAAACGCAGACCGGTTCCCGCCAGCCCTCGCTACCCCTGTCCTGCGTACCTCCGGCCCCTCCCGCCGCGTGTAGGGCGGTCCGGCCGCCAGGCGCTCCAGCAGCGACGTGGCCATGCCGTGGCGCCGCGCGTGGGGGGACAGGATGACGGGGCCCAGCTGCTGCGGGTCGCCTGGGGGGAGGTGCGGGATTCGGGCGTGCAATGCACTCAATACGAGGCAGCGGTTAAGGATGGTTGCTAAGGGGCAAGCTGGACGGGCAGCCGTGGCGCTTGTATGGTCCTCAACGGCATTCGTGTAGGACGTGTGTGCACTATGGCTGGGGAGCATCTTGGAGAGTCGGGGATGGGCGTGAGCACGGGACCAGGACAGTTGCAAGACCACAGGCTGCCAGTACGTGATGCAGTGCCAAGCGTGCGTAGGAGCTTGGGCGGCAGCGCGCCCGCAGGGGCGTTGCCCGGCACCAGGCGAACACGGACGGTGCACCAGGCGAAAGGCAGCAGCCGTCAGCTAGTGCGACCCTCAGACGCTACGACCAAAGGACAGCGGAACAGCTTAGCGCCTGTTGGACCTATGTGACGTCCGTCCCTTGCGAATCGCCGCCCTCCACCACGCGTAGTGACTGTTCCCCCCACCCCTCCCCGCGCCCCACCACCCACCCGCCAGCACCACGCGTGTCCGCGGCCCCGCCAGCCCAGCCAGGCCCGCCAGCGCCAGCGGCTCCTCCGCGTGTCCCGCCTCGTCCATGAGCACGTGGCTGAAGCGGCCGGGGGGCAGCCCCACGTGGTACAGCTGGGGGACGCACGGGGTGTGTGGGGGTAGGGGCACAGAGGGTGTAGTGGAAGCAGAACGCTAGAACTTATAAGACAAGGTACACCAACGTATCAACTGCATCCCGAGAGGGGAACAGCGAAGACCAACACGATGACGTGCAGAGAGTGATGTGCAGAGACCCGCACCATTTGCAGAGGATGGCAGAGTCAGGGGACGGTAGGGGCACAGGCGGCGTGAGGTTGGGTACAGGTGGTGTGGTGAAGGTAACGGTACAGGTGGAGGCACATGGTGGTGCTGACCGGAGCACGCCGCGCCATGTGCTTGGGAATGTACAGGAAGCACATGGCTTAACCCTACCGCCATGCATGATGCACCACAAATTTCCCTGACCCTGCCCTCTCACTATGGCGGCCGTGGCAAACGTGGACACCACCAGCCGCATGAACACACGTACGACCCGTGATCTCCTGCACGCCCCTGCCCCCTCACCATGGCAGCCGTGGCGCAGGTGGCCACCAGCACCCTCAGCCGGGGGTCCGCCAGGCGGTCCGCGGAGGGCAGCTGGAAGGCGCCCACGCCGCCGTCCCAGTTGAGGTGCGGGGTGCCCTTGAGCGGCAGCATGTCGGAGGGGAGGTCCTCCACGGGCCTGGGGGTGAAGGTGGGGGGCAGATTAAAGGGCCAGGTGCGGACGCTCCCTTGGTAACGCGGTTCTCGGATTCTACCTGAAGCAAGCGCCCGATCAGGTTGTATCCAGGCGCCTGCCCCGCAGGAGGCCAAGGACTAGTAATTCGTCTGTGGAACTGTTTTCCGTGTTTTGCATCGCAATAGACTGCACCCTCACCCACCTGGTGTAGGCGCACACGCGCAACATCTCGCTCAGTGGGCGTCCCGCGTCCCGCAGCCTCTGGAACAGCTGGTCGGCCGCCGAGTTGGAGGGGGCCACCAGCAGCAGCGCCGAGGTAGCGTCGGTGCGGAGCACCTGGCAGCGCAGCGGATACGGCAGGGCACCCAGGGTCGCCGGTATTCAGGTGAGATGGGAGATGCTGAAAGTATCCTGGACAGGTGTACCATATAGCCTGATACCTGGGACCCCACTGACGGCGCAGTAAGACCTTCCGGGTGCAGAACGCACCATGTGCTTTTACACACCAATGCGCGGCGTCGCAGGTACGTTAGCCACCCCAAACGCACGGCGACATAGCAAGCACGCGTACGCCTCACCCACTGCTGACCTGCTCTACACACGTGCGTCGCTACCCCTACCTGGTATGCCGCCTCCACCAGCGTGGACGTCTTGCCTGTGCCCGGCGGCCCGAAGATGATGTACGGCAGCGGCGCGTGGGCCCCCCGCAGCACCTCCCGCACCGCCAGCCGCTGCTCCGCGTTGAGCACCCGGTTGGACCACGCGATGCGGGTGGGGGCCGAGCCCGGGGTGCGGGGCAGCAGGTCGGCATCGGGGCCGGCGAGCGGGAGGCCGGGCTGCTCGCGGGGCAGCTGCGGGGCCGCGGGGCTGCCGGGTAGCAGCAGCAGTGGGTTGAGGTCGCCGGCGGCGGTGCGGTTCAGCACGGCCTGACAGCAGGGGCGGAGGGAGGCATGGGGGAAGGAGACATGTGTGGGAGAGTCTTGTTCGGGGGCGGGGGAAGACGTGGTGGCGTAGTCTTGGCGGGCCTACAAGTTGGACACGTAAGCGGGGATCGCGCCAGCACACTACGCAGAGACCTCTGAGCGCGTGGAGCCGCGCGTGTCGCCTTGTGGGTTAACGTTGACGTTCTCCGCCCACCTGCAGCCTGTTGAAGAGCGAGCGGTTGACAGAGAAACGCACACTGAAGCGCCGCCCCGCCAGCCACACGCCGCCGCGGAAGCCAGCCGCGAAGCCCAGCAGCACCTGGGGGAGGAGCGCAGGTGTGGCGACCGAGCAGCCGTCTGGTGGGATACAGTGGCTGCAAGGACAGCTTGGACCAGTGCAGGGTGCGTGTTTAGGCGGCAGGCAATGCGCTTTCTGTGTAGTACAGTTTCTGGTAACTAAAATGATACCGCCGAGAGCTGGAAGATAATGAAGCATGGAGCCACTGACACAAGGAACAGACATGTGCCGGTACTGGTGTATGCAGCGGCTGATGCTAATCCTCACTCACCAGGACGCCAGCTCAACTCGTTGGTGACCATCGCGCCGGAGCTTGCGGGTTAAGTAGAGGACATCTCCTTCTGGAACTGATAAAATCAAGCCCCCCTTCTACTAGCTGTCCTCCGCTCCCGCCCACCCGACTCCCCCGTCCACGCACCTCCTCCTGGCGGACGTCGTGCACCACGCCCTCCCACTCCCTGCCGCCCGATGACCCGTCCGACGGCTTGACGAACAGGCTGTCGCCACGGAGCACGCTGGGCCGGTTCT
>VFQN01000383.1_pt1 | contig 87315 bp, 84 predicted proteins | sample 3512371 | NCBI WGS metagenome assembly VFQN01 (sample SAMN10412370, study PRJNA504923) | tailings metagenome | isolation source: Replicate 2 from Balatoc abandoned mine | place: Philippines: Itogon, Benguet | collected 2017-08-28
GATGACGGTGGGGTTGCGCAGCCAGAAGGTGTTGTCGAACGGCTTGCCGTCCCAGTTGACCGGCCATTCGCCGCGGAAGTTGTTGATCAGCGAGTTGTTGAGCCGGGCCGACCAGCGCAGCTTGCGCGATTCCTCGGTCTCGCCCGCCTTCTGCTCGAACTCGCGGTCCATCTTGGTCAGCACCAGGAACAGCGCGTTCTTCTGCCTGGCGCGGTCGGCCGGCGTGGCGCCGATCGTCTGGTCGATCCAGGCCGACATCATGTCGGAGAGGTCGCGGACCTCCTGATTGCCGTCGGGGATGCACAGCAGGATGGCGCTGAGTTCGCGCTCGGCCGAGTAGCGCTGGAAGAGATAGGCGACCTTGCCGCGCAGCAGCAGCTCGCGCAGCGGGTTCGCCCCTTCCGCCACGCCCTTGGACTTGGCCACGTCGTCGAGATTGGCGAGCTTCAGCCGCGACCGGGCGCCCGGGAAGTCGAGCAGGTCGGTATGATCGAAGAAATCCCAGGGCTTCTCGTCGATCGCCACGTTCAGCTCGGCGGTGAGGGCGCAGACCAGCGAGCGCGGCAGGCGCGCATCGGGCGCCGAGCGGCCGTCGGCGCGGCGGGGGCGCACCAGCAGCGGATCGTCGGCGTCGGCGCCCAACCGGTCGAGCGTCAGCACGTCGACGATGCTCTTCTCGCGCGGGATCAGCGCGTCCATGCCCAGCAGAGCCTCGGGCGCGTGGCCGAGCTTCTGCAGGCCGTCGTAGAGCGTCAGGTAAAGATCGGTGAAGGGCTGGAAGTCGTACCACAGCACCGACCACAGGCGGGCGCGGTCCTGTCCCGAGAGGCGCGGCGCCAGATCGATCGCCTCGCGCCAGAAGTCGGTTCGCAGCTCGGCGGTGACGCCGGCGAAGAAGGTGTCGAAATACTCGATCAGGTCGAGCACGTCGTCCGACTCGAGATCGCCGACCGGCGCCGGCTGGGCCCTGGCGCGAAGCTCGGACAGCCGCTTGCGGATCGCCGCGCCGTCGGGCCGTACGAACTCCGCCTTCTGGTGATCGAAGTCGAGCAGGAAGGAATTGCCCAGGATCTTCACGATGTCGGTCTGCGTGAGCAGCCGTACCTTCACGGGGAAGTCGGCCGAGCCGTCGCTGAGGCCGAGGCCGAAACGCGTGACCAGGCCGGTCGACTCGCGATTGCCCGGCGGATTGATCTCGCGCAGGAAGTCGTAGGTCCTGTCGGCGAAACGCGCCTGCAGCGGGCGGCCGTCGCGGCTCGCCAGGATGGAGACGAGGTACGACTTGCCGGCCTGGCTGGGGCCGAACACACCCACGCACATGCGGCGGCGGGCAGCGCGCGCGAGCTTGCGGCTCTGGTTGCGAACCTTCTGCAGCTCGCTCACCAGCGACGGCGCCTGCTGCGCCACGGTCGGCGACTGCCCGGCGGCATCCTTCAGCCAGGCGACGCCCTCGCTCGCGGCAACGGCCAGTGCCTCGCAGTCCTGGGCCAGCTTGAGATCGACTGTGTCCATGATCTTCCTGGAGGTCCCTTTAACCGGTCTTGAGCATGCCGGTGTCGAGCCAGTAGCCCTCCCGGCGCGGCAGTGTCTGGAGGCGGAGCGTCAGGCGATCGAGCGCGATGGCGCGGCCGTCGCGATTGGTCACCTGGCGCAGGCGAAAGCGTTCGACGTCGCCCGAATCCTTGTCCTTGGGCTTCACCCGGGCGAGCGCGATCCGGAACGGCGTCTCGCGGGCGTGGCGCTCGGCATATTCCGGCTTGGCGAACTCGAGCGCATAGAGCCGCGCCGCGGGCCACCGCACCAGATCGAGCTGGCGTGCGCCCAGCCACATGGGGCCGCGGAACTCGAAGGCGACCTCCGGCAGTTCGAACTCGCGATTGTCGAGATCGACGTCGCGATAGATGAGGTCTTCCTTCTGCAGCCGGCCGCCACCGTCGAGCTTGCCGATGAATTTGGCGATGCTCTTCGAGCGCAGCAGGTCGGAGCGGAAGGAGAAATCCGGCAGCTGGGACTGGGCGAGGGCGGCGATCATCGCGCCCACCGCCACCGTGGTTTTCGGATCCTCCACCCGCAGGCGCGCATCGCGGAACGGATACCAGGCGCCGACGCGATACTCGTGCAGCGAGATCACCCGCTCCGGCGGCAGCGGCAGCAGTTCCATCACCAGCGAGCGGATGCCGGGCAGGCGCGACGGCCGGCCCGAAAGCAGCAGAACGTCGCAATCGTAGGCGTGGACGATTTCGGCCAGCGGCGCCAGCACGCGGCCCATCTCGGCCCGCACCGTCTTGTCGAGACCCGGCAGGTCGACCGGGAAGATCACTTCGCGCAGGTCGAAGTTCTGGGCGCCGCGCTTGCGCGCCGCCTCGTTCACGAAGGTCACGACTTCTTCCGATGGCTTGGCGCCGCCCGGGAAGAAGGTCTCGTAGGCGCGCGGCTCGGCCGCGACGATGCCCGACGTCGGATCGTAGGTCTCGGCCGCGCGCAGGAACTCGAGCGCGAGCGGATGGGCGATCTGCAGCGCGAACTGCTGGCGCAGGTTGCGCTGGATCACGTCCTCGCCGCCGCGGTCGCCACCGACCAGCTCGGCCATCAGGTCGCCCGGGTTGGCGATGCCCGCGGTGCGCAGGGCGGCCTCGATCGGCGGCAGCACATGGGCCTGCACCACGCGCAGCAGGATGTCGTCGCCCGCGACGCTGAAGCCTTCGCGGAACTTCTGCTCCGGGAACAGCGTGACGGAGGTGCCGGCGCCTTCCAGGCGGTAGGAGTTGATGATCAGGTCGGTCGTGCCGCCGCCCACGTCGATGCTCGCGATGTTGAGCACGTCCTCGGGCGGCTTGCCGCGCGGCTTGCGCGTGATCTGGAAGAAGCGCCGCGCGTCGCCGCCGAAATTGCGCGCGACTTCGGTGTAGAGATAGACGAGCTGCGTGCAGCTGGCCTCGTCCCAGTCGGTCAGCACGCGCGGCGCCGGCGCCGCCGGATCGTCGAGCTTCCAGCCCATCATCATCCAGACGAGATCGCGGGCGGCCTCGGCACGCTTGCGGAAGATCAGGCGCTCGGCGAGCGGCATGCCGGTCGGCAAGGTGAGCACGATGCGGCGCAGGCGGCGCGGTGTCTCGGCATGGGCGCGCCGGCCGCGCTGCTGCGGCGAGTTCATCAGCATCAGCGCCTGCAGCAGCACCTCGGTGAGCACGAAGGTCATCACCGAGGAGCGCGAGTAAAGCGGCTCGAATACCGGCAGGTGGTCGGCGGAGTCGGCATCGGGACCGACCAGGTGCAGCGGCTCGCCCTTCTGGTTCACGAGCTGGGCCATCGGCCCCGCGGCGGCCGGCATCGCCGTCTGGTCCTGGGCGTAGGCAACGTTGAAGCGCCATTCGCGCGTCTGCGGCTCCTCGTCCCACAGATAGCGCTTGGGGCTCGACATGCCGGTGTTGCCTTCAGTGCCGCGCCGACGGGCGGCAAGCCTTGTCGCTTCGGGGCCGACGCGCGTCATGGTCGGCCAGACGAAGGCATCGGCCCGGCCGCCCAGCCGCGAGAGGTGGTTCTTGCCGAACCAGGCCTGTGCGAACTCGACGCGCGATTCGAAGGGCCGCGTATGCACGACCTCGGGATGCGAGAGATCGCGCAGCGCCAGTTCGTAGGAGTCGTTCAGGTTGACGCCCAGCTCACCGGCCGCCTCGATCAAGAGACCGCAGGTCCGCGAATTGCCGACATCGAGCACGAGATCGACCTCGATGGCGCCGCGGCCCGGCCGTTCGGCATCGCCGACCAGCTTGATGGGCGGGAAATGCGCGGCGGCTGCCAGCAGGCCGAGGAAGGCGAGATAGCGTGCGGTCGCTTCCTGCGGCTTCTGCTTGATGTCGTTGTCGATTTCTTCCGCCGTGGCGCGCGGATGCAGCTCGTGGAATAGCTCGTCGAGCCACTGCGTCATCCAGCCCTGGCGCAACAGCCAGTGATTGGCGCGCTGCTGCGGGGCGAGCGCAAACAACGCCCCCGAGGTCACGTCCTTGGGCGAGGGCGCCAGATAGGCACGGCCTTCGGCCTCCGCGATCAGGCCGGTGTCGAAGGCAAGCACGGCGCGATAGCGGTTGCCCTGCTCGTCGCGATAGCCTGCGCCGTAGCGGGCTTCGAGATCCACCACGCGCACGCGTGCCCAGTCCGCCGGACCTTCGCGAAACTGATTGTTCGGTCGCACCTGCAGGAAGGGCACCGGCACCCATTTGTCGAGAAAGGGCGCCAGCGCATCCTTGGCCGTGATCACGAGATTGGGTTCGGCGGCGCGGCGGCGGCCGTTCTCGACGACCTCGTACTGGCCGCGGCCTTCGTCGAAGTCGAGTTGCACCAGATCGTCGACCGCCTTTGTCGCGGCCGCGTCGTGGAAACCCCACTCGCGCACCTTGAGACGCACGGGGTCGAAGCCGAAATCGAGGAACTGAATGCCGGAACGGGCAATCAGCGTCGTCGGGCTGGGATAGCTCGGCAGGCGGGCGAGGTCGCTCATGTCACTCCGGTACGGCCATCATCGTCTGTATGTAAGGGCTCAGCGCCCGATCTGCACCTTGTAGCTGCGCGAGTCGCCGGGCTGGCTGCCCTTGCATTGCGCCGCGCCGTCGGCACCGATTTCGCAGTTCACCGTGTTGCGGGCATAGGTCTTGCCGTCGCTGCAGCGCGGGTTGCTCTTCTCCTCGATCACCAGCCTGGTGCCGTCCCAGCGCGCCTCGGCGGGCGCCTCGCAGGTGGCGCCGTTCTTCTGGGTGAACGACACCTTGCCCTTGCCCTTTTCGTCGAGCGTGTAGTTGGGGCGCAGATCCTTCTCGCCGGTCGCCGTCGCGAGGCCGGTGCGCGAGCGCCAGTCGCCCTTCAGGAACGCGAGATCCTGCTTCTGCTTGGCGTCGGGCGGCACCACCATCGGCTTGGGCTCGTCCTTCCTGTCGTTGCCCGCAGCGTTGGTTTCCTTCTTCTGATCGTCCGGACCCTTGAGGTCGGCGCCCTTGGCGTCGGGCTTGTTCGGATCCTTCGCGTCCTGCGCCGGATCGTTGGCGGCGATGCCGGGATCGGCGCCGGCGCCGCGCTCGATCGGTGGGCCGCCCACCGAGCCGACGATCACGCCACCCGGTCCGAGGATGCCGGCCGCGCAGTCGCCGCCGCGGCGCGACAGCTCGTCGGTGAGCCGGGCGAGTTCGAGGCGCAGGTCCTCGTTGTCCTGCACCAGGGTCGCAACGCGGACCTGCTGCAGCGCCGCCGGCTGGCGGACGGCAAAGCCGAGTGCCTCTTCGCGTGCCTTGGCCTCGATATAGGGCTCGATGCGCGGCAAATAGGGCCTGACCAGCCAGGCGAGCAGCGCCAGGATCAGCATCAGCACGACGCCGAGCAGCAGCCACTGCCACCACACCGTTCGAGGCGCCGCGACCGCGGCGACGGCCGGCGCCGAGGCCATGACCGCTTCCGGCCGCCCGAGCGGCGGCGCCGCGGCGACGCGCGGCGCGACGGCGGGCGGCAGGCTGGGCAGGAAGACGCCCGGCAAGGCGGCATCGGCGGTGAAGCCCCAGAAGGTCATCACCGGACGTCCGTCCACGACATAGAGCGTCTCTTCGCCCGGCGCGGTGAGCGCCTGGCGCAGCAGGCGTGCGAAGTTGCGTTCGGCGCTGGAGCGTTCCGCCGCTTCCATTTGCGTCGCGAGACCCGCGATCTCGCCGTGCAGGCGGTGCACCTTGTCGAGCATCTCGCGGCGCTCGGCATCGCCGAGATCGGCCAGTCGCGTCACCTGTCCGTCGAACGGCGCATACCAGTTGATCGTGCGCCCGCTCGGCTCGGCCTCGGGGACGGCCAGAAGGTCGGCATGCTCGCGCGACAGGCGCGCGGCGATGGCGGCGCGCAGCTGTCCCGCCGCGCGCCAGACCGGATCGCCCGCGAGCCCGAGCGCGCGGTAGCGCTGCAGCGGTTCACTGACGAGTAGCGGACCTGCGGCCATCTCGGCTCCTCATCGTCTGCTGCCGCGCGGACAGGAAATGGCGTAGTTCCAGCGCGTGCCCCATTGTTCACCCGTTACGATCACGTCGACCGAATAATCCCCGGCGACGGGGTTCCAGTCGAACCCAAAGCCGCCACGGCCGCTGCGCGGACCGCCGGTTCCGGCGAGCTGCTGCCCGCGATAGATCACCTTGATGTCGTCGGGTCGCTGGAAAAGCTGATAGTTCAGCGCCACGAAGCCCGGCTTGTCGCCGAGATAGTGCTTGTTGCGCGTCACGCCTTCGCCCCCCGAATCACCCGACCAGTCGCAGGGGAGCTGGCCCGGCGGCGGCCGATTGACGGGCGGAACGGAGGCCTGTTGCGGTGGCTGCGGCTTGGGAGCCGGCGGAGGCGGCGGTTTCGGGGGATCGACCTTCGCCACGGGCGGCGGGGGCGGCGGCTTGGGTGGCTCGATCGGCTTGCACTGTTCGAGCTTGTCCTTGAGCTCGGCCTCGAGCGATGCAAGCTCCGCCTTGAGCTTCCGTTCCTCGTCGGCCGCCGAGTCGAGGGCCGCCTTCAGCAGCGGTGTCGGATCCGGCGGCGCTTCGGGCGCCGGCGGCGCCGGCGTCTCGAGGGTGGCCACGTTCACCGAAGGATCGACCGGCGCGCAGGTCCGCAGCAGCCAGGAGGTCAGGAGCAGCAGCAGAAGAAGCAACAGGCCGAACAGAAGGGCCCTTAGCCAGGGCGCCCAGCCGACGATCTGCGTCGCAGGCAGCATCGCCGCCGCCGGTGCGCTGGCGAACACGGCCTGCGGGATGGCTGCCGGCGGGACGGTGGCCAGCTGGAAGGCCTGCAGGCTCGCTGCCGCGTCGGCTTCGTAGCCCCAGGCGACGATCACCGGCTGTCCGTCGACCACGAAGACGAAATCGTCCGAAGGGCGCGACGTCGCGAGCTCGAGCGAGCGCCCGATCAGGCGGGCCTCTTCGCTGGTCTGCGAGGCCATCAGTTGTGCGCCGAGCGATCTTATGGCGGCGAGCCGCTCCTCGACGATGCGCAGGACCTCCGCGCGCTGGTCCTCGCCCAGTTCCGCGAGCCGTTGCACCGTCCCGCCGCGCGCGGCGTACCAGTCGATGCCGTCACCGGATTCGCGAAGCTGCGGATCGGCCAGCAGGTCGGCCGGGCCGTCGCCCAGGCGACGCCGGATGACGGACAGCAGCTGGCCCGCGACCGCATGCAGCGGTTCGCCCCGCACGCCCAGAGGGCGCACACCCAGTCGGGTCGTCATCAACAGAGTGGGGCGTTCGCCCATGGGTGCCTGAGGTCGGACTTATGATGGCTGGCTGAAGCATCATAACATCGTTCGAATCCGGCGGGTTTATGTCGGATTGAACACCGAACGGCGGTGAATCAGCCGGGACTGAGGAAGGCGGTTCCGCCTGCCGATTCTATTCGCACAATTGGTGTCGCGAACACGGCCGAGAGCCGGTCAGGATCGAGCGTCTGCCGAACCGGTCCCAGATTTGTCACACGGCCATTCTCGACGATGCCGACCCGATCGGCGTAACGCGCCGCCATGTTGAGGTCGTGCAGGACGGCAATCACGCCCAGTCCACGATCGACCCGGCGCCGGGCGCTGGCGAGTGCCGCATGCTGGTGCGAGAGGTCGAGGCCGGTGATCGGCTCGTCGAGCAGCAGGAACGGCGTGGCCGCGGGGTTGGCATCGCACTGGGCGAGCACGCGCGCGAGCTGGACGCGCTGGCGTTCGCCGCCCGACAGAACGGTGTACGGCCGGTCGGCGAAACCGAGCGCCTCTGTCTCGGCCAGGGCCTTTTCGGCGACTGCCTGCATCTCCCGTTCCGACAGGCTGCCCCGGTAGGCCATCAACCCCAGCATGGCGATCTGCAGTCCGGTGAAGTCGAAGGCCACGGCCGAATGCTGCGGCAGCACCGCGCGACGCCGTGCCAGCTCGAGCTTGCTCCAGTGTGTCAGCGGCCGACCATCGAGCAGGATCTCGCCTGACGACAGGATCCGGTCGCCGGCGAGCGCGTTGAGCAGGGTGCTCTTGCCCGCGCCGTTCGGTCCGATGATCGCCACCATTTCGCCGGGAGCGACGTCGATGGAGACGTCGCGCAGCAGTGTCCGGGTGCGTGCCCTGACCTCGATGCCGATGGCCTGCAGGCGTTTCACAGTCCACCTCGCGCGGCGCGGCTGGCGAGGAGCCAAAGGAAGAACGGGCCACCCACGAGGGCCGTCAGCACGCCGATCGGCAGCTCGGCGGGAGAGACCAGGGTGCGCGCCAGCGCATCGGCCAGCACGAGGAAGGCGCCGCCGAACAGGGCGGCCGCCGGCAGCAGGGTGCGGTGCGACGGTCCGAGCAGCAGGCGGACGATGTGCGGGGCGATCAGCCCCACGAAGCCCACGATACCCGAGATCGCCACGCCGGCACCGACGGCCAGCGCCACCTGTGCCACGAGGCGCCTCTTCAGGCGCTCGACATCGACCCCGACATGGCCGGCCTCGCGTTCCCCGAGCGCCAGCGCGTCGAGCAGATGGGCCGTCGGCAGCAACGTCGGCACGCTGATGAGGAGGATCAGCAGGGCAGGCAGGATCGCGACCCAGGTGACGGAGCCGAAGCCGCCCATCGTCCAGAAGATCAGAGTGCGCAGCTGCTGGTCGTCGGCCACGAACACCAGCATGCCGATGCCCGCCGACGTCAGCGCGTTGATGGCGATGCCGGCCAGCAGCAAGGTGCCGACCAGCGTCACGCCTTCGCGCGCGGCGATGCGATAGACCACGATCGTGGCCGCGAGACCGCCGAGGAAGGCCGCGAACGGCAGGCACCAGGGGCGCAGGTCCGGCGGCACGACGTGCATCACCCTCTCGCCCAGCACGATCGTCGACACCGCCGCGAGGGCGGCGCCGCTCGACACGCCCAGCAGGCCGGGATCGGCCAGCGGATTGCGGAACAGGCTCTGCATTGCCGCGCCCCCGGCCGCCAGCGCGGCGCCGACGGCAAAGGCTGCGACCACGCGCGGCGCGCGGATCGCATAGAGGACGGCTGCCGTCGTGTCGTCGAGCGGGGCGCTCGACAGGCCGATGGCCGACAGGAGCTGGCCGAAGCCGACGGGGAAGGCACCGATGCAGAGACTGGCCAGGACGCTCGCGAGGGCGGCGAGGGCGAACAGCGGAATCGGCCGGCGCAAGGCGGTGGCGGTCACGGTGCCCGGGCGAGGTCTGGATGCAGCGCCCTGGCCAGTTCCCGGGCCGCTTCCGGCGTGCGCGGGCCGAAGCCCAGCAGGAGCAGCGTATCGAACTCGATGATCCGGCCGCCTTTGCCCGCCGGCGTGCGGTTGAGCGACGGCTGGTCGAGGATGGCCTGCTTGCCGCCCATCGCCTGCACCGTCTGCCGGGTCACGAGGACGAAGTCGGCCCTGGAGGCGATGACCGATTCGGGTGTCAGGGGCCGGTAGCCGGAATAGCCGTCGACGGCGTTGATGCCCCCTGCCAGCTTGATGATGCCGGCAGCGGCGGTGTCGCGGCCGGCGGCCTGCGGCGCGCCACCGGTCATCGACAGCAGGAAGAGTACGCGCGGACGATCGGGCGTCTTCGCGAGTGCCGCCGCCAGCGATGTCATGGCCTCTCGACCCTTGGCGATCATCGCGTCGGCTTCCGCGACCCTGCCGGTCACCTTGCCGACGGCGGCGATCTTGGTGATCACGCTGTCATAGTCGTAGAGGTCGGGCAGGATCATGATCTCGATGCCGGTCGCCTTGAGCTGGTCGAGCGCGCCGGCCGGGCCGGCTGCGGTCGTGGCGATGATCAGGGTCGGCTTCAGCGACAGCACACCCTCGGCCGACAGGGCTCGCATGTAGCCGACCTGCGGCAGCTTGCGCGCTGCTTCGGGGTACATGCTGGTCGTGTCGACGCCCACCAGCATCTTCTCGGCGCCCAGCGCGTAGATGATCTCGGTGATGGAGCTGCCGACCGACACGATGCGGGGCGGCTGCTGCGCATGGGCCGGAAAGGCCGCGGCTGCCGCCGCGCCGAGTCCCAGGCCGAGGGCGGTGCGGCGGACGATCACGAGGCCGCCTGCTTCTCGACGTTCGCCACGATGGCGCGCCATGCCTCGAGTTCAGGGTTGCCGGGCTTGCGGGCGCCGAACATCAGCAGGATGTTGCGATTGTGCGAATCGAAGGCTTCGATTGAGGTGACGATGCCGTCCTCGGTCGGCTTGCGCACCGAAAAGACCCGGGCAACGCCGTCTTCGCGCAGGTGCAGGTTGAAGTCGGGATCGAGCACGTTGAACCAGCCGTGTGTTTCGACCAGGCGCTTCACCGGGCCGGTATGGATCTGGATGCAGCCATGGCTGCCGACGAAGACCATGATCGGCGTGCCGTCGGCGGAAGCGGCCTCGAAGGCGGCGCGCAGGGTGCGCACCGGCAATTCACGGGCGAGATCCTCGCCGACCAGGCGCAGCGCCTGGACGCGACCGACCTTGAACTTGCCCAGCATGCCGAAGAATTCGTGCGTGTCCTTCATGCCGAGCCAGGCCGCACGCAGGCCCGCGAGGTCGATTTCGGAGTCGGGACGATCCACCGCAGCGGAAGCGCGCGGACCGATTTTCATGTCGGGCGGCGTTTCCACCGCGTAGCGCGCGATCAGCGCATCGAACGCCGGCCGGTCCGTTTCCTCGGTGGCGTAGATCTTGTGCACGGCGTCACCGGCACCGTCGAAGAACTGCAGGCTGAGCCGTTCGCCCTGCTTCAGCGGCTCGCGCACCGCGAAGCCATGCTTCCACGAGCCGAGGAACAGCCGCAGGTCGATGTCCGGGCCGAGCACGATCCCGTGCGCCGGCTTCACGTCGACTCCCTCGAAGCGGCCATGGCGTTCGTGCACGCAGTGCTCGTTGCGGGTGAGGCACATCACGCGGCCGACCTCTTGCATGTCGTTCAGGATGCCGCGCCAGTCGGCCTTCAACGGGGTCGCGGTCCGGCCCACGCCCAGCGCCACCAGCTCGGCTTCGCTGACGCCGAGCGTCGCCGCCGCGTCGCGGATGCGCAGCGCCGGCTTCTCGCCGCGCAGGATGTTCCAACGAGCGGCAAGGTCCGCATCCGAGGGTGAGAGCATCAGACTGTCCTTTCAATGAAGACGAAAACGAACCGGGATTTCGACCCAGGCGGCGACCGGGCGGCCGTCGCGCAGGGCCGGAAGGAAATGCCAGCCGCGCACGGCCGTGAGCGCCGCCCGGTCGAGCAGGGGGAAATTGCTGCTGCGCCAGACCATGATCTCGGCTGCGCTGCCGTCGGGCTGAAGGCGGACGCGCACCATGACCTCGCCCTGCTGGCCGAGTTCGATGGAACGCGGCGGATAGACGGCCGGCGTGGGAGGGATCCGGAAGCGCGGCTTGCCTTCGAAGACGACGAGCGAGGAGGCGGCGTCGGCCTGCTGCTGCGTGATGCTGGCGTTGCCGATGTCTGGGGAGGGAGCCTTCGTGACCGCGGCCTGCGCCGCCGGGCGCGGCGCGGCCGCCGGCTTGGGCTGTGGCGCCTTGGGTTTGGGCGGCGCGACCGGCTTCATCTCGGCGGCGGTCGGCGGCGGCGGTTCGTCCGGTGGGGGAAGCTCGACCTTGATCTCGGGTTCGGCGGCCGCGACTTCCTGCGGCGGTGGGGGCTCGGGCGACGGCGTCGCTTCGGCCCGTTCGACGGGAGGCGTCGGCGGCTCCGGCTCGGGCTCCGGCGCCGCCTCGGCCTGTTGCACCGGCAGCGTCGGCGGCTCGGGATGCTGCTGCGGTTCGGTTGGGACTTCGGGCTGGTCGGCCTCGGCTGCGGGACCTGGGGTGGGTGCCGCGAGAGATAGTTCGACCATCAAGGCGGCCGGCTGGTCGTCGCTGGCGCTGCTGCCGGACGTGCCGGCGAGGAAGAGGGGAACGATGGCCAGCCCGTGCAGTGCAAGCGACAACGCCACCGGCACGCGGGGACCGCGTGCCGGTGGCGCCGGCAGTCGCTCGGCAGAGAGGGCTGCCGGGACTACCATTTGGCCACAAGGTTGACGCCGAAATACCGGCCGGGCTGGGCATAGAGATCGAGCTGCGGATTGGTCGGCGAGATGCCGATCGTGTCCGGAGCGTTCCAATACTTGGCGTTGGTGATGTTGAACGCGCCGGCATTGAACTTGAAGTGTTCGTTGACGACGTAGCCGACGGTGGCGTCGAGATTGAAGTAGGCCGGCGCCTGGAAGTAGGTCGGGCTGCTGACCTGGGTATGGGCCGCCGCCACCGTGCCGATGAGCTGCGCCACGAGGCCCTTGTCGAAGCCGTAGCGGATGCGCGCCTGCGTGGTCCAGGGCGACACCGAGTCGACCGGCAGGCCGGTCCTCGTGTCGGTGCCCTGCGCGAACGCGGTCCAGCCGGCCACCGCCCATTCCGGCGCGAAGCGGTACTCGCCGCGCGCCTCGATGCCCCAGATCGTCACGTTGGTGAGGTTGACGTACTGGTATTGCGTGACCGGGCCCACCATGCCGACGACGGTGGTTTCGAGGAAGTTGTTGTAGAGGTTGTAGAAGCCGGTGAGCTGCCAACTCGAGCCGTTCTCGTACTTGCCGCGAAAGCCGACTTCGAAGGAGTTGGCGGTCTCGGGCTTCAGGTTGGCGTTTGGCAGGATCTGGTAGAACGACGCGGCATTGGTGAAGCCGAAGTTCGCGTTGTCGTAGGGCGGCGCGCGGAAGCCGGTCGCGTACTGGAAGTAGCCGGAATAGGTGTCGTTGAAGTGATACAGCAGGCCGAGCTTGGGCGAGGCCGAGACATAAGTGGTGGCCGAGGGCACGGCGTTGAGTGTCGCGCCCGTCGAGTTCCAGAAGTACTTATCGGGATTGGGCGTCATGCTGTAGTAGTCGAGACGGACAGCCGGGGTGATCTTCAGGCGACCGCCCAGCGCGCTGATTTCGTCCTGGACGTAAATGCCGGCCTGCACCGTGTCGGTGTCGGGGAAATTCTTGTTCGGATAGAGCTCGCCGCCGACGGCGTTCGTGGTGGCGCCCGTGGCGAGCGTGATCTGCGTCCTGTTGCGCGGCCGGGTCGTCGTCGTCCAGGCGAAGCTCAGGCCATAGGTGAAGAAGTTGTCGAGCCCGCCGATCTCGCGATCGGTGTGCATCTGCAGCTCCGCTCCGGTGACGTTCTGCGTGTAGTAGAACTGCGAGGTGCGGGCATTGCTGGGGACGACGCTGGTGACTCCGCCGCGCAGCGTATAGGTGTCGGCCTGGGTATAGACCGAGTTGAAATAGGCGAGGAAGCTCAGCCGGTCGACGAAGCCGATCGGCGCGTTGTGTTCCCACTGGGCGCTTATGCGGTAGGTGTTCGTATAGTCCTGGCCCCATTCGTCGTAGATCCGCGCGAACAGGCTGGGGAAGGTGCCGACGGCGCTGAGCATGTTGGTGCTCTGTCCGCTCTGGTTGTAGGAGCCCGTGAGCCGGATCGTGTCGACCTCGGTCGGCTTGATGACCAGCTTGGCGAAGAAGTTGTTGTTGTACCAGGTCGTGGGGTTCGGGCTGACCGTCGTCTGCGCCGGCTGGAATTCCTGGCCGTCGCGCCGCGTGTAGATGCCCATGAATTCGACGTTGCCCGAGCGCACCGCGCCGGTGAACGATTCGGAGAACTGGAGATTGGCGCCGCTGTAGGCGGCCTTGGCGCTGGCATAGACGTCCTTGCCCGGGCGCATGTAGTCGCCGGGATCCTTGGTGGTGTAGGCCACCACGCCGCCGATCGCGTCGGATCCGTAGAGTGCCGACGCGGGTCCGCGGATGATCTCGACCCGCTTGATGTCCTCGAGATCGGGCTGCTCGCGCGAATAGGTGCCGGCACCCTGGTTGCTGTCGGGGAAGTCGGGCGTGCGCATGCCGTCGACCATCAGCAGCACGCGGTTGCCGCCGATGCCGCGGATCACGAAGTTCTGGAAGCCGGCCCGGTTCGGGCTGTTGCCGACGGTGACGCCGGGCTCGTTGCGGACGAGGTCCCGGACGTCCTGCATGTTCTCGCGATCGATGTTCTCGGTCGTGATCACGGAAACGGTGGCCGGCACATCGTCGAGCGGTCGCCGGCTGCGCATGGCGGCCGTCGTCACGGCATCGAGCTGGGTGGGAACCGCCTGGATGGCCGGTGGCGGTGCCTGTGTCGGATCGGCCGTGGCCGGAACTGTCGGGGCTTGCGCCCACGCGGGCATGCTTAGAGGCGCACTCATGGCCGTTGTGGCCATCAATGCATAGACGGTGCGCAGCTTCATTTGAGCCAGGTCCCCAAGAGCAAAAAGGACGCCTGGCTTGCGGTACCCTTGCGGGACCGGCTGGCTGGGCAGTTTGACCGAGGAGGGATGGCCCCTCGGGGTTCGAATTACTTCGTCAGAATGAGTTTGTTCGAGGCGGTGAGGCGCAACCGGTAGAGCTCGGCGCCGTGACGGATCGTGAGTTCGCGCCGTCCTTGCAGGAGCGCGGCGCTCTCGATGGCCGGGATGGACACTTCCAGCCTGTCGCTCTGAGCATCCACCGCCCGAAGCGGACGGATCATGTCGTTCATGGCGTCTCTCACTGTCTCATTAAATCATTTGCGAACGACTCTTAATCTCATAGACTGCCGTTATCGTCAAGGTCCTTCAATTTCCGGTGAGGCCATGCAAACCATTCAGGAACAGCGACTTGGCGCCCTGGAGCGAAACCCCAGGGCGGGGTGCGGGAGGGCCGCTTGCGCCTGTGCCCTGCCGGTAAGCGAGCGGTTCGTCTTGTGGGCGCTGCGTCAGTGGCAGCAGGACCGCGCGCTTCCCCGCGAGGGGTCGATCCTCCATCGCGGCTTCAAGGTCGCCGGTGTCATCGACGCGCTGCCGGACTTCGCCATCGCCATGGATGCCTTCCTGTTCGGCGCACGGCGCGCCATGGAGATTCACGTGCCGACCTGCTCGAGCGTCAGTCACGATGAAGCGGTGATGGTGGCGCTCTGCGGCCTCGCCCAGGCCGATCATGACGGACCGCTGCTCGCGTCTCTCGACATCATGATGGCACCCACCGCCTCCAGGGTGGCTGCGATCCGTCTGAAGGCCTTTGCCGTCGCGCTGGCGGGCGCGGGCCTCCGGATCGCTCCGGCGGCGGGCGCCGCCGCGGGTCGTCTCAATTGAAGGCCGCCCCCATGAATCCACCGATGCCCGATCGCCTCTCCGACCTGCAGCACGCGATGCGCGTGATCGCGGATGCCGTCGAAGGCCTGCCCGCGGAGTGCCGGGATCTCGCCGGCAACGCACTGCTCAATGTCGCCGCCGAGGCGGTGGCCCAGGATGTCGGCTGCACGGAAGCGGGCCGCATCTTCGCTCGCCTGGGGGACCTCCTGTCGCGCGGCCTGCAGCCGCCGGCGCAGGAGGCGGTCTCCCTGTCCGGCTTCGATGCATGAGGGTCGCATCCGCGCCGAAAAAGCCAAGTTACGGCAAATAAACGAAACAAACGAAATAAACGAATCAGTCGAAGCACAAGGCCCACCCCCTGGGATCTGGTACCATGGTACCGCATGCAGTCCGATGTTGCCGGCCGGTGCCTGCAAGAACCTGTTCCGGAGCCCGCTAAATCTCTATCCGGCTGCCCAGTTCGACCACCCGATTGGTCGGCAGGCCGAAGAAGTCGCCGGCGCTGGCCGAGAAGCGCGACAAGGCCAGGAACAGCTTCTCCTGCCACCGCGGCAGCAGCGGTTTGCTGGCGTCCACATAGGTGTTGCGGCCGATGAAGTAGGACGTCCGCATGGGGTCGAAAGGGATGCCCTTGTCCTCGAGGAGGGTGAGCCCGCTCGGCACGTCGGGCTGCTCCATGAAACCGTAGTTCAGCACGACCCGATGCACGCCCTTGCCGAGATGCGTGACCTGGCTGCGGCCTTCCCTCGATACGAAGGGGACGTCGGCGATATCGATGCTCAGCAGCACGACGTGCTCGTGCAGGACCTCGTTGTGCTTCAGATTGTGCATCAGCGAGCGCGGCGCATTGGTGGAGGTGGCTGTCAGGTAGACGGCGGTGCCCTGCGGTCGGTGTATGCGGGCCGGATTGATGCTTTCGAGCAGTGTCTCCAGAGGGAGCGCTTCCGCTTGTTCGTGCCTGGCCACCGCCGCCCGGCCGGTCAGCCAGGTCCACATGCAGAGGAAGATCACGGCGGCGATCGCCAGCGGCACCCAGCCGCCGTCGAGGAACTTCAGCATGTTGGACGAGAGCAGCGCCAGGTCGAGCGTCATGAAGCTGCCGAACACGAGGATGCTGAGCGGCCAGCCCCAGTTCCAGCACCGCACGGCCAGCACGGCAACGAGCGTGCTGGTGATCAGCATCGTGCCGGTGACGGCGATCCCGTAGGCCGAAGCGAGGTTGGTCGACGACTTGAAGGCCATGATCAGGATGACGACACCCACCATCTGCAGCCAGTTGACCACCGGCAGGTAGACCTGTCCGAACTCGCTGGCCGAGGTGTGCTGGATGTGGACCCTGGGGCTGAGGCCGAGCAGCGCGGCCTGCTTGGCCATGGAGAAGGCGCCGGAGATCGTCGCCTGCGAGGCGATCACGGTGGCCGCGGTGGCGAGGCCGACCAGCGGATAGAGCGCCCAGTCGGGGGCGAGGTTGAAGAACGGATTGGCGAGAGCGGACGGATCGCTCAGGATCAGGGCGCCCTGCCCATAGTAGTTGAGCAGCAGGGACGGCAGCACGAGGCCCAGCCAGGCGAGCCGGATGGGCTTGGCACCGAAATGGCCCATGTCGGCGTAGAGCGCCTCGGCGCCGGTGATGGCGAGGGTGATGGCGCCCAGCGCGACGAAGGCCACGATCTTCTCGCGCAGGGCAAAACCCAGGGCGTGGTGCGGCGAGAGCGCCACCAGCACGTCCGGGCGCTGCACGATCTGGTGGGCGCCGAGCACCGCCAGCACGATGAACCAGAGCAGCGTTATCGGCCCGAACCATTTTCCGATGCCGCTGGTGCCGAAGTGCTGCACCGAGAACAGCGCGACGATGACGCCGATCGCAATCGGGATGACCATCGGCTGGAAGGCCGGGGTGGCAACCGTCAGTCCCTCGACGGCGCTCAACACCGAAATGGCGGGCGTCAGCAGGCAGTCGCCGTAGAACAGGGCGGCGCCGGCAATGCCCAGCATGAGATAGAAGCGGCGGCGCCAAGGTGACGAGATGTTCGCCAGGCTGGAGACCAGCGCCATCAGCGCCAGCACGCCTCCCTCGCCCTTGTTGTCGGCGCGCATCACCACCGCCACGTATTTCAGCGTGACGACGATGATCAGTGCCCAGGTGATCAGCGACAGCATGCCCAGCACGTTGTCGTGCGTGGGCTGGATGCCGGTGTACTCGCTGAAGCACTCCTTGACCGTATAGAGCGGGCTGGTGCCGATGTCGCCGAAGACGACGCCGAGGGCGGCCAGGGTCAGCGCCGCCCGGCGTCGCCGGCCGGCGGGTTCATTTACAGTGCCGCTGGCGGCCATCGTTCGGTCGTGTCTCCCCTTGGACAATTGATCCTAGCCGTGAATTCCGGGACGCTGCAGTCCAGAATTCGTAACAAAGGAGGAAACGATGGCGGCGAGCGAGAACTACAGGAAAGGCAGCGAAATTCGGGCGACTCTCATGGGAGAGAAATTCGCCGCCGACATGAACAAGTCGGTCTACGACGATCCCATGATGCAGAAGTTCGGCGACTACGCCCGCGAGGCGGTATTCGGCATGCTGTGGGCGCGCCCGGGCCTCGACCTCAAGACGAAGACCCTGATCTGCGTCATTTCCGACACCGCCCAGGCGCGCTGGCCGGAACTCGCCATCCATCTTCGGATGGCCCGCCGCCAGGGCTGGACGGAGGACGAATTATCCGAGGCGCTGATGCATCTTTGCGGCTATATCGGCCTGCCGTCGGTGCGTGAGGCCATGCTCACCGCAAAGGACGTGTTCGAGGAATTGCGCAAGGAAGGTTAACGAGGAACCCAACCTGAGGAGCGGCCGCAGGCCGCGTCTCGAAGGGTTGGCACCCGCATTGTGGCCGGTCCTTCGAGACGGTCGCTGCGCGGCCTCCTCGGGACGAGGGGACATGATGATGCTGATGACGGTGAGCGATCTGCCGCTCGAGAGGATCGCGCGCGGCAAGGTGCGCGATGTCTATGCGGTCGATTCCGACCGGCTGCTGCTGGTCGCGACCGACCGGGTGAGCGCCTACGACGTGGTGATGGCCGAGCCCATCCCGCAGAAGGGCGCCGTTCTGACCCAGGTCAGCGCCTGGTGGTTCCGCCAGCTCGGCGACCTCGTCGATCACCACATGATTTCGGCCGACGCCGACGAGATCGTCGCCGCGGTGCCGGTCCTGAAAGGCCACCGCGCCGAGATTGCCGGCCGCGCCATGCTCTGCCGGCGCGGCGCGGTGTTTCCGATCGAATGCGTCGTCCGCGGCTACATCACCGGCTCGGCCTGGCGCGAGTATGCCAAGGCCGGGACCCTGGCCGGCGAGACGCTGCCCGAGGGCCTGAGGGAGAGCGGCCGCCTCGATCCGCCGATCTTCAGTCCGGCGACCAAGGCCGAGAGCGGTCACGACGAGAACATCACCATCGCCCAGATGCGGAAGGTGCTGGGCGCCGAGGTCACCGCCGAGCTCGAACGGCTGACCCGCCTCGTCTACACCCGCGGTCGCGACATCGCCCTGAAGCAGGGCATCATCATCGCCGACACCAAGTTCGAGTTCGGGCGCACCCCCGACGGCAAAATCCTGCTGATCGACGAGGTGATGACGCCGGACTCCTCGCGATTCTGGCCGCTCGACGGTTACGCCGAGGGACGGCCGCAGCCCAGCTTCGACAAGCAACCGCTGCGCGACTGGCTCGATGTCGAGCGTCATGCCGGCCGCTGGAACGGCGAGGCCCCGGCGCCCAAACTGCCGCCCGAAGTCGTCGAGGCCACCAGCAAGCGGTACCTGGAGGCCTATCGGCGCCTGACCGGCGCCGACCTGACGGTCTGACAAACCCGTTTCCTCCCCCGTCATACGGGGGAGGAAACCACGGTCGTTTCAGCCTTGTTGCGCGCTGCGCGCCACGCGCTCGCTGCGCAGGACGAGCCGCTCGCGCACCCACAGGAGGAGCGCGGCGAACGGCAGCCAGCCGATCCAGCGTACGCCTTCCATCAGGTACTCGCCCTGGGTGGTGGCCATCAGATAGTCGGCCTGGACCTTCCAGACGCTGGCGGCAACTTCGAAGCCCAGCATCCAGATCAGGATGGCCGGCAGGAGCATCGTCAGCGGCTTCATCTGGTCGCTGAGGCGCTCGTTGTACCAGGGCGCCAGCGCGATCGAGAAGGCGAGCACCGCCAGGATCAGCTTGGCGGCCGGATGGGCCTCGAACCACGACACCAGCATCGGCTCGCGGGTGATCATGCCGTAGGCGGTCCAGCACAACACCGCGCCGCCCACCAGGATCACCGACGGGTAGCGGTCGACCAGCTTGATGACCAGCTGGCTGCCCCAGACGATGATCGGCACGCTGATGGCGAGGCCGATCAGGATCAGCAGGATCGAGCCGTGCGAGGCGCCGCCGATGGCCAGCACATTGTCGATGCCCATCACCGCGTCGGCGATGATGATGGTGCGCACCGCCGCGGCGAAGCTGGCCGCCGGCGCCTTGACGAGGTGGCTCTCCTCGGAATTGTCCTGCGGCATGAGGAGCTTGCGGGCGATCCAGATCAGCGCGAGGCCGCCGGCCAGCATGAAGCCCGGCACCGCCAGGATGTAGACGACGAGAATGGCCATCAGGGCGCGGATGGCGATGGCGCCGAAGGTGCCCCAGAAGATGACCTTCTTCTGGCTTTCCTTGGGAAGATTGCGCGCGACCAGGCCGATGATGAGGGCATTGTCGCCCGCCAGCACGAGGTCGATGAGGATGATGGCCAGCAGCGCCGAAAAGAATGCGCCCGAAAACAGTTCGAGTTCCATGAAAGTCTCCAACAACGATTGAATGTGTGCCCACGCCGCGCGCTTCCCGGGGGAAGGGCGGTCGAGGCCGTTTCAGCCAGTCGTCAGAGCTTTATCGGCACCTTCTCGACGGCGCCGGAGTCGGCGGAATCGAGCGGCTGGAAGAAGGCGCCGACCACGATGCGCAGGATCATGATCCCCGCAGCGATCACGGCGCCGGCCAGAAGCAGTTCGAGCAGATGCCAGTGACGCATCGCCAGAACCGAGAATTCGCCGCCGAGATCGAAGAAGGCGAACTCCAGCCCTGCCTCGCCGAACCACGTCGGATCGACCGCATCGCCGAACGAGGACAGGATCATGCAGATCACGAGACTCGCAACGAACAGCTCACCGCTCGGAGACACGGTCCGGACGGCGTTGGCGGCGCGGTGCGATCGATGGATCAGGCGCATGGTCGGCGCAATTTCCGGCGACTAGGGGCGCAAAGCAAGGGGAAAGCGACACGCGTGCCTGAAACATCTGCCGCGCAGGGTCGCGGCGGGGCTGTCGAGCCGTGGGCCGGAAGGTCCTCGCAAGCCGTCGGGTTCTTCCGCCGGCATGGCTTCCCCATCTCCCAGTGCAGTGTTAGATCATGGACCGATCTCAGGGGGGAGGGGCGTCCGGGTATGACCGCTTGGACGTTGCACGGTTGGTGAAGCGCATCATCACGACAGGCGCCGGTCGGCTGCGCAGGGGCCTCCCTGCCGTGTTCGGCCTTCTCGTAGCCGGCTGCATGGTCGGCCCGGATTTCGCCGCCCCGGACGCGCCAGTCGCCGAGCAGTATCTCGAGGCCGGCAATCCTGGCGTCCGGACCGATCGCCAGGATTACGTCGAGTGGTGGTCGGCCTTCGGCGACCCCACGCTCACCAGCCTCGTCGAGCAGGCCTACCGCCAGAACCTCGGCTTGATGGCAGCCGGCGCCCGGGTCCTCGAGGCGCGGGCCGCGCTGGGCGTGGCGATCGGACAGTTCTATCCGCAGCAACAGCAGATCGGCGGCGGCGTCACCTACAACCAGTTCAGCAAGGCCGACTCGAGCACCAACCCGCTGGGCGCTCTCGACAACAACATCTGGCGGGCCAATCTCGGCGTCTCGGTCGGCTGGGAACTCGACATCTGGGGCAAGTTCCGGCGCGGCGTCGAATCGGCCAGCGCCGCCTACCTCGCCTCGATCGCGACTTATGACGACGTTCTGGTCACGCTGGTTGGCGACGTCGCAACCACCTACATTGGCATCCGCACCCTGCAGACGCAGCTCCGCGTCGCGCGCGAAAACGTCGTCAAGCAGCGGAAGGCGCTGCAGATCGCACGCGACCGCTACAACGGCGGAGCGGCGTCGCTGCTCGACGTCTTCCAGGCCCAGAACGTGCTGGGTCAGACCGAGGCGTCGATCCCGCAGCTGACCGCCCAGTTGCAGCAGGGCGAGGCGGCGCTCCGGGTCTTGCTCGGGCTTTCGCCGATCGCGATGGCCCAGCTGCTGGAGGGCCGGGCCGCCATCCCGGTGCCGCCGTCGGAGGTCGCGGTGGGTATACCGGCCGACCTCGTGCGCCGTCGCCCCGACATCCGCGCCGCCGAGTTGAAGGCCGCAGCGCAGAGCGCGAAGATCGGCATGACCAAGGCGCAGCTCTTTCCGGCTTTCTCGCTGACCGGCGCGTTCGGCGGCGCGGCGACCTCCACCAACGAAATCCCGGTCGGCCAGGTTTTCACGTCGAACGCCGTCAGCTTCGCCTTCGGCCCGACCTTCTCCTGGCCGATCCTGAACTACGGGCAGATCACCAACCAGGTGCGGGTTCAGGACGCGCGCCTCCAGGCGCTGCTGCTCGAGTACCAGCAGGCGGTGCTGGTGGCCCAGAAAGAGGTCGAATCCAATCTCAGCGGCTACCTGAACGGCCGACAGCAAATCGACTTCCTGCGGGCGAGCGTGCGCGCCGCCGGCAATGCCGAGTCGATCGCCCTCGACCAATACCAGCTCGGCACGCGCGATTTCACGACCGTGCTGACGGCCGAGCAGAACCTCTACAACGCCCAGATGAGTCTCGCGTCGGCCGAAGGCAGCCTGTCGATGGCCTTGGCGAGGCTGTACCGGGCGCTGGGCGGCGGCTGGCAATTGCGCGGCAACTCGGAGTTTGTCAACGACAAGGTCCGTGAGCAGATGCGGGCCCGCACCAACTGGGGGACCCTGTTGCCGCCCGGCGGTCCGCCACCCGCGCCGGTGCCCGGACTTCCGGGGCCGGAAGACCGCGGTCCAACCGTTCGAGCGCCGGAGTGGTGAAGCCGATGAAAGGTCCCGCAAAGAAATCATCGGGGATTATCTGGATCTCCGCCGCCGTGGTACTGGCCGCCGGCGTGCTCGCCTACGGCCTCGACCGTTACGGCATCATCGGTCGTGCGGGCGGGGAAACCGTGGCCGCAGGCAAAGCCACTCCGGCGGCCGCATCGTCGGCGCCCGCTCCGGCATCAGCGGGACCATCGGCGGCAATGGCTCAGTCGGCCATTGCCGCCCCGGTGCCCGTGGCGCATCCCAAGGTCCAGAATGTCAGCGACACGCTGGAGGTCACCGGCAACGCCGCCTCGATCGCCGAAGTCAAGCTGCTTGCCCGCGTCGTCGGCTACCTCGAGAAGATCCATTTCGAGGACGGCGCGATGGTGAAGAAGAACGATCTCCTCTTCACCCTGCAGCAGGACCAGTACAAGGCACAGCTGCAACAGGCCCAGGCGCAGGTGGCGCTGGCCCAGGCCCAGATCGACCATGCCAAGATCGAGGTCGTGCGCTACGCCAACCTTGTGAAGAAAGGCGCCGCAACCCAGGTCGAAGTCGACAACTGGAATTTCCAGCTGCAGAGCGGCAAGGCCAATCTCATGGCCGCCGAGGCGGCGGTCACGCTGGCAAAGATCAATCTCGGCTACACCGAGATTCGCGCCCCATTCGATGGCCAGATGGGCAAGCACTTGGTCGATCCCGGCAACGTCGTCGGCGGGAATGGCCAGCAGGGCGCGCTCGCCGTGATCAATCAGCTCGACCCAATCTATGTCGAGGCCAACCTGAGCGCTCAGCAGGCGGCCCAGATCAGGGCCAACATGACGCAGCGGCAGCTCACCCTGGCCCAGATCCAGCAAATCCCGATCGAGGTCGCGGTCGGCAACGAGAAGACCTTCTCCCACCGCGGTACACTTCAATATGTGTCGCCGGCGATCGACCCGGCGACCGGCACGCTCTATCTGCGCGGCACAGTGCGCAATCCCGACCGCCACCTCCTGCCCGGCGCCTTCGTGCGCATACGCCTGCCGATGGAGAAGACCACGCAGAACGCGCTGCTGGTGCCGAACAACGCGCTTCAGGAGGACCAGGGCGGCCGTTTCGTGCTCGTGCTCGACAAGAACAACGTCACGCAGCAACGCTACGTGCAGATCGGCCAGCAGATCGGCGCGTTGCGCGTCGTCACCGGCGGGCTCAACGCCGACGATCTCGTGGTGATCGGGGAACTGTGGCGATCCTCGGCAGGCACCAGGGTGACGCCGCAGATCAAGACGATCGACGGCTGAGGCGCGAGCGCATGTCGAAGTTCTTCATCGAGCACCCCGTACTCGCCAACGTCCTGGCGATCGTGCTGGTCGTGCTCGGCCTGGTCAGCCTCTTCCGATTGCCGATTTCCGAGTATCCCAACGTCGTGCCCCCGACGGTGCAGGTGACCGCGTCGTACCCGGGCGCGAGCCCGCAGACCGTGATCGACCAGGTCGCCTTGCCGATCGAGCTGCAGGTCAACGGTGTCGATCGCATGCTCTACATGCAGTCGACCAGCGCGGCCGACGGCACCTATACGCTGACCGTGACTTTCGAGATCGGCACCGATCCCGACATCAATCAGGTGCTAGTGCAGAACCGCGTCCAGCTGGCGTTGGCATCGTTGCCGCAGCCTGTGCAGTCGCAGGGCGTCAACGTTCAGAAGAAGAACACGGCCATCCTGCAGATCGTCACCCTCGACTCGGCCGACAACCGCTTCGACAGCCTCTTCCTCAGCAACTACGCCACCATCAACCTGGTCAACGTGCTGGCCCGCCTGCCGGGCGTGGGCCAGGTCAAGGTGTTCGGGGCCGGCCAGTACTCGATGCGGATCTGGATGGACCCCGAGAAGCTCTTCAGCTTCGGGCTGCAGCCCTCCGACGTGATCGACGCGATTTCGCAGCAGAGCAAGCGGGTCGCCGCCGGCCAGGTCGGCATGCCTCCGGCGCCGGCCACCGCGGGCTTCCAGTACACGGTCGACATCCAGTCAAGGCTGAACGAGCCGGAGCAGTTCGCCAACATCATCGTCAAGGACAAGACAAAGGATGGTGGCGAGCTGGTCTATGTGCGCGACATCGGCCGTGTCGAGCTGGGCGCCCAGACCTACTCACAGCAGTTCAACCTCGACGGAAGACCGGCGGCGGGCATCGCCATCTATCAGACGCCGGAGGCGAACGCGCTGGCGGTCGGCAACGCCGTGCGCGCCAAGATGACGGAGATGGCCAAGCGCTTCCCCGACGGGCTGCGCTGGGGCATCCCCTACGACACGACCCTGTTCGTCACTGCTTCGATCGGCGAAGTGTATTCCACGCTCTACCAGGCCGGTATCCTGGTCCTGATCGTCATCCTGATCTTCCTGCAGAATTTCCGCGCCACCCTGGTGCCGGCGACGATCGTGCCGGTGACGATCATCGGCGCCTTCGCCGGCATGGCGGCGCTGGGTTTCACCGTCAACCTGTCGACACTGTTCGGCATCGTTCTGGCGATCGGCATCGTCGTCGACGACGCAATCGTGATCGTCGAGGGGGTGACCAAGTACATCGAGAAGGGAATGTCCGGCCACGACTCGGCCATCAGGGCGATGCGCGACCTGTTCGGCCCGATCATTGGCATCACCCTCGTGCTGATGTCGGTGTTCCTGCCGGCCGCCTTCGTGCCCGGTCTGACCGGCCAGATGTTCGCCCAGTTCGCGTTGGTGATCGCCGCGACGGCGCTGATCAGCGCCGTCAACGCCGCGACCCTGAAGCCAACGCAGTGCGCGCTGTGGCTGCGGACGCCGGTGCCGGAGGATCAGCGCAACTTCTTCTATCGCGGCTTCAACAAGGTCTATGACCGGATGGAGGCCGCCTACACGCGCCTCATTGGCGGAATGGTCCGCCATGCCGGCGCGATGGTGCTGGTCGGCCTCGCGCTGTCGGCCGGCGCAGCCTACGGCATCGCCCGCCTGCCCACGGCCTTCATCCCGATCGACGATCAGGGCTACCTGATCGTTTCGCTGCAACTGCCCGACGGCGCCTCGCTCAACCGCACCGCCGCCTCGCTTCAGGAGGTGCATCAGAAGGTCAAGGACATTCCAGGCGTTCAGAACGTCATCGCCATCTCCGGCATCTCGCCGCTCGACAACAGCGCGGACCTCGCAAACGCCGGCGTCGCCTACGTCATGCTGAAGCCGTTCTCCGAGCGCGACAGCGCCAAGGGCCAGGACTTGCTCACCATTTACGGACGCGTGCAGAAGGCGGTGGAGACCCTCAACGACGGCCAGCCCCTGGTCCTGCCGCCGCCCGCCATCCAGGGTATCGGTAATGCAGGCGGATTCCAGATGCAGCTCGAGCTGCTGGGCGGCAGCTTCGACTACAGGAAGCTGAACGAGCTCACCGAGCAGATCGTCAAGGAAGCGGCGACCGAACCCAGCGTCCGCAGCGTGGTGTCGACCTTCCGGGTCAACGCCCCGCAGGTGATCCTGTCGGTCGACCGCGCGCGCGCCGAGACCCTGCGCGTCTCGGTCGGCGACATCTTCTCGACGCTCACCGATTATGTCGGCTCGACCTACGTCAACCAGTTCAACAAGTTCGGCCTGTCGTTGCAGGTCTACGTGCAGGCCGACTCGAAGTACCGCCTGCAGCCGGACGACCTCCTGAACCTCTATGTGCGAAGCCAGGACGGCAACATGGTGCCGCTGAGCGCAGTCGCAACACTCAGTCCCGCGGTCGCGCCGCCGCTGATCACGCTCTACAATCTCTACCCCTCGGCGACGATCGTGGGCGGTTCGGCGCCGGGCTACAGTTCGGGGCAGACCATGGCGGCGATGGAGCGCATCGCCAGGAAGGTGCTACCGTCGGATGTCACCTTCGAATGGACGGCGATGTCGTACCAGGAGCAGGTGACGGGTAACCAGCTGTACTACGTATTCGCCCTGTCCCTGCTGCTGGTCTATCTCTGTCTGGCCGGCCAGTACGAGAGCTGGATCCTGCCGCTGTCGGTGCTGTCGGCAGTGCCGCTCGCCCTGATGGGACCGGTGATCGCGCTGACCAGCCTCGGTGTGGCCAACAACCTCTATGTCCAGATCGGGCTGATGCTGCTAATCGCGCTGTCGGCCAAGAACGGCATCCTGATCGTGGAGGTGGCGCGCGAGCGCCGGATCTCGGACGGGCAGCCGATCCTTCAAGCAGCGGTCGAGGCCTCGCGCCTGCGCTTCCGGCCCATCCTCATGACCTCGTTCGCGTTCATTCTCGGCGTCCTGCCGCTGGTCACCGCGGTCGGTGCCGGCGCCAATGCCCGCCATTCGCTCGGCATCAGCGTGTTCAGCGGCATGATCGCCTCGACCTGCCTCGCGGTGCTGTTCGTGCCGTGCTTCTTCGTGCTGCTGCAGCGCTTCGAGGAATGGCGCAAGTCGAAGAAGAAGCCGCCGGCGACGGCGGCGACCGAGCCGACGCCGCAGGCGGGATAGCGCGGGTTGCTCAGACGTCGAGCCGCCGCAATCGCAGGGCGTTGCCGATGACGCTGACCGAACTCAGGGCCATCGCCGCGGCTGCGAGGATCGGGCTCAGCGTAATTCCGAACAGCGGATAGAGAGCGCCCGCGGCGATCGGCACGCCGGCGGCGTTGTAGACGAAGGCGAAGAACAGGTTCTGCCGGATGTTCGCCATCGTGGCCCGGGAAAGAGTTCGGGCGCGGGCGATGCCCAGCAGGTCGCCCTTCACCAGGGTGATGCCCGCGCTCTCGATGGCGATGTCGGTGCCGGTCCCCATGGCGATGCCGACATCGGCGGCGGCCAGGGCGGGGGCATCGTTGATGCCATCGCCCGCCATGGCGACCACGCGCCCTTCCTTCCTGAGCCGCTGGACGATGCGCGCCTTGTCTTCGGGCAGGACCTCGGCCTCGACGGCATCGATCCCAAGCCGCGCCGCAACCGAAGCGGCGGTACGCCGGTTGTCGCCGGTCAGCATGACGATGTGCAGGCCCGCCCCGTGCAGGCGCTTCAGCGCTTCCAGTGTTGTCTCCTTCACCGGATCGCTGACAGAAAGCAGTCCCTCCGCCTGGCCGTCGACCGCCAGCAGCACGACCGTGGCGCCCTCCTGGCGCAGCGCGTCGGCCTTGGCGTCGGCCGCGTCGACGTCGATACCGGCCTCGCGCAGGAAGCTTGCATTGCCGAGCAGCAGGCGGCGACCGTCGACGGTGCCGGAGACGCCCTTGCCGGCCGGCGAGGCGAAGCCCTCTGCATCGGACATCCACACACTGCGCGCCTTGGCACCGGCCAGGATCGCGGCGGCGATCGGATGTTCGCTGCCGCGCTCCAGGCTGGCGGCCAGCCGCAGGATCTCGGCTGCCGGGAGCTTGCCCAATGGCTCGACGGTCGACAGGGTTGGCTTGCCGAGCGTCAGGGTGCCGGTCTTGTCGACGACGAGCGTGTCGACCTTCTCCAGCCGCTCCAGCGCCTCGGCGTTGCGGATCAGGATTCCGGCGGCGGCGCCGCGGCCGACGCCCACCATGATCGACATGGGCGTGGCGAGCCCGAGCGCGCAGGGGCAGGCGATGATGAGGACGGAGACCGCCGCGACCAGCGCGTAGGAGAAGGCGGGCGAGGGGCCCCAGATCGACCAGGCAGCGAAGGCCGCCACCGAAACCGCGATCACCGTCGGCACGAACCAGCCCGCGACGATGTCGGCGAGACGCTGGATCGGCGCGCGGCTGCGTTGGGCCTCGGCCACCATCTTGACGATCCGCGACAGCATCGTGTCGCTGCCCACCAGCTCGGCCTTCATGACGAAGGTGCCGCTGGCGTTCACCGTGCCGCCGATGACCTTGGTGCCGGCCGTCTTCGAGACCGGCATCGGCTCGCCGGTGATGCTCGACTCATCCACCGAGCCTGTTCCCTCGATGAGGGAGCCGTCGACCGGCACTTTCTCGCCGGGCCGCACGCGCAGCCGGTCGCCGACCGCGATCCGGTCGATCGCCACTTCGGCATCGTTGCCGTTGGCGTCGACGCGCAGCGCGGTGCGCGGCGCCAGTCCCAGCAGCGCCTTGATGGCGCCGCCGGTCGCGTCGCGGGCGCGCAACTCGAGCACCTGTCCGACGAGCACCAGCACGACGATCACGGCGGCCGGCTCGAAATAGACCGGTACCGAGCCATCGGCTTGACGCAGGCCCGCCGGAAAAAGCCCGGGTGCCACGGTCGCCACGACGCTGTAGGCCCAGGCGACGCCGGTGCCGAGCGCGATCAGGGTGAACATGTTCAGATGGCCAGTGCGCACCGACTGCCAGCCGCGCACGAAGAAGGGCCAGCCGGCCCACAGGACGACCGGCGTCGCGAGCGCCAGCATCAGCCATGGCACGAGGCCATGCGGCAGGAAGCGGTGCAGGTCGAGCAGGTGTCCGCCCATGTCGAGGATCACCAGGGGGGCGGCGAGCGCGCCGCCGATCCACAGGCGCCGCGTCATGTCGACCAGCTCCTCGTTCGGCCCGTCTTCGAGCGTGATCTCGGCGGGCTCCAGCGCCATGCCGCAGATCGGGCAGCCGCCCGGACCGACCTGGCGGATCTCGGGATGCATGGGGCAGGTGAAGATCGTGCCGGCCGCGACCGGTGCCGCGGCGGGTGCCTCCTCCGGCGTCAGATACCGGTCGGGATCGGCCGTGAACTTCTGCAGGCACTTGGGATTGCAGAAGTAATAGGTCTGCCCCTCGTGCACCGTCGTGTTCTTTGCACCCTCGATCTTCACCTTCATCCCGCAGACGGGATCGACGGCGATGGCGGGATCCCGGACGGGCGCGGGGGCCGTTCCGTGGGAGGCGTGGCAACAGGAATGGCTCATGCTTGCAATCTATACCCTACGGGGGTATGGCTCAAGGATGGACGAGAAGCTCAAGAAGTCGCAGCTCGCGCGCCTCAGCCGGATCGAGGGCCAGGTGCGGGGCGTGGCGCGCATGATCGAGGAGGAGCGCTACTGCATCGACGTGCTGACCCAGATCCGCGCCGTGCGGGCGGCGCTCGACAAGGTCGAGCAGGAGACGCTGGGCGACCACCTGCAGCACTGCGTGGCGCACGCCTTCCATGCCGGCTCGGAGAAGGACCGGCAGATCAAGATCGACGAAATCCTCGAAGTGCTGGATAGCCGCAGGCGTTGACGGGAAATGCCGGTGATCGTCACGCGCCCGCTCAGGAAGATCGCACTGGCGCTCCTGCTCGCGGTCGCCGCTTGGGTGCTCCTCGTTGGCGCTGCCTCGGCCCATGGCGGCCATGCCCATGCGGAGGACCGTCCCGTGAAGGCCATGTCGTCGCAGCATGCCACGCACGAGGAACCGGGTACGCAGGCGGCGAGTCCTTCGACAGGAATGGAAGCGCCCGCCACGCACCAGGGCGGCGGCTGTCCGGGCGACGGACCGGCCAACCATGCCGAAGGCTGCTGCACGATTGCCTGCCACGCGGCAATGGCTGTTGACGGCATTGAAGCTTGGGCGGGTCCCCGGATCGCTTGCCCTGTTCCGATGCTGCCGAGCGACATGCTCGAGGGCCGTTGCGGCGATCGTTCGGAACGTCCCCCCAGAACGGCCTGATCGCGTTCGCGCGATGATCGAGTGTCCGGTCGCGAGTCGTTTCGCGACTCCGTAGCTCGATTCCTGATTTGCGCGAACGTAAGGAACCCGCCGCCGCCCGGCCGCGAGGTTCGCCCCCATTGCGTTCACGTCACTCCTGTCCGGGCTTCCGCCATGAGATTACTGGTTCCAGCCATGCTTGCGCTTGGAGCGGCCGCATGCGCCGCCCCTCCCTTGCCCGCGTTGTCGCCCGACGATGCTTCCAGCCCCGATGCCGCCATCGTCGGGACGCCCGATCAGCCGGTGATGTCCGGCACTGCGCCCCATGCGCCGGTCGGCCTGAAGCCTTGGCGGCAACTCAACGATCGCGTCGCGCCCGCGGCTGGGCGGTCGCCATGAGCGCCCTTTCACGGGCAGCCGTCGTCGCCCTCGCAGGCCTGCTGGCGGCCGGGTGTGCGAAGTTCACCGACGATGGCGGGATGGCACCGGTCACGGACAGCGTTCGCCGGGAGACCGGCCGCGACGCCGTGAAGCTCTCGTCGGCGGAGGACATGCGCCGCGCCCGCGAACGCGTGCAGGCCCTGCTGGCGGAGCCGCTGAGCGAGGAGGCGGCCGTCCAGATCGCGCTCCTGAACAATCGCGGGCTGCAGGCCGCCTACAACGACCTCGGCATTTCCGAAGCCGACTATGTCCAGACGAGCCTGCCGCCCAACCCGGCAATCGTCCTGAACCGTACCTTCGGCACGGGAACCTTCGTGGAGTTCGGCTTCCAGCTCGTGGGCAACCTGCTGGCTTTCGCGACGCTGCCCGCCAAGACCGAGATCGCGAAGCGCGAGTTCGAGGAAGCGCGCTATCGGGCGATCGCGACCACGCTCAGCCTGACGATCGACGTGCGACGCGCCCATGTCCGCGCGATCGCCGCCCAGCAGCGCCTCGCTCTGCTCGAACTGGCGCGCCAGACCGCCGACGCCTCGGCGCAGATGATGAAGCAACTCGGCGAGACCGGCGCGGCCAACAAGCTCGACCAGGCGCGCGTCTCCGCTTTCTATGCCGACCTGAGCGTCCAGGTCGCCCAGGCGCGTCTGGCCGTCACGACATCGCGGGAGGCGCTGACCCGGATCCTCGGCCTCTGGGGCAGCGATCTCGCCTACAGGCTTCCCGCCCGGCTGCCGGTCCTGCCGGCCACCGTCGACGCGATGGCCGATGTGGAGGTCGAGGCGATGCGCCGGCGCGTCGACCTGATCATCCTTCGCTACGAGATCGCGACACTGGCGAAGTCGGCGGACTTCGTGAATGCCACGCGCTACCTTTCGTTCCTCGAACTGGGCCTCGGCTACCGCAACGAGGTCGAGACCGGCGACACGGGCGGGCAGACGTCCAAGAGCCGGTACGGTTTCGAGCTCGGCATCGTGATCCCCGTCTTCGACAGCGGCCAGGCGCGGGTGACGACTGCCCAGCAGATTTATATGCGGGCGATCAACCGGCTCGTCGAACGATCGGTCAACGCTCGCTCGGAGGCGCGTGTCGCCTATTCGACATATCGCGCCACCCATGACATCGCGCGTTACTACCAGTCGCGCATCCTGCCGCTCCGGCGCCAGATCTCGTCGGAAGTGCTCCTTCGATACAACGGAATGCTCACGGACGTGTTCGAGGTGCTGATCGAGGAGCGCGAGCGGATCAACGCGAGCATCGCGTCGCTCGATGCCTTGCGCGACTACCACCTCGCCGTCGCCGACCTCCAGGCCGCCCTGATCGTCGGCGGTACGGTGCCGCCATCAGGCGTGATCAACACGACTCCGCCCCCCGAAACCATTCCCCTCGGACTCTAGGACAGGAGAACGACATGAGCATTTCCCGGCGTGATCTCGTTGGAGCATCGGGTCTCGCACTCCTCGGCGCCGCCGCCGTAAGCGGTCGCGTCCAGGCGCAGTCGATTCCCGAGGCGCCGACCACCACCACGAACACGATGCAGCCGCCGCTCCATCCCACCAGCGGACCCGACTACCAGCCCGTGGTGACACTGAACGGATGGACGCTGCCGTGGCGGCAGAACGGCGACTGGAAGGAGTTCCATCTCGTCGCTGAGCCAGTCGAGCGCGAGTTCGCGCCGGGGATGACGGCGCGGCTGTGGGGCTACAACGGCCAGAGTCCCGGCCCGACGATCGAGGCGGTCGAGGGCGACAAGGTGCGCATCTTCGTCACCAACCGCCTGCCCGAGCACACGACAATCCACTGGCATGGCCAGCTCCTGCCGTGCGGCATGGACGGTGTCGGAGGGCTCACCCAGCCGCACATCAAGCCGGGCAAGACCTTCGTCTACGAGTTCCAGCTCCTGAAGAGCGGGACCTTCATGTACCACCCGCATGCCGACGAGATGGTGCAGATGGCGATGGGCATGATGGGCTTCTTCGTCGTCCATCCCCGCGATCCCAGGCAGCACCGCGTCGACCGCGACTTCGTGTTCCTGCTGAGCGCCTACGACATCGAGCCGGGTGCCTACGTGCCGAAGGTCGCCGAAATGCTGAACTTCAACATGTGGACCTGGAACAGCCGGGTCTTCCCCGGCATCGATCCGCTCGTCGTGGCCAAGGGAGACCGGGTGCGCGTGCGCGTCGGCAATCTCACCATGACCAACCATCCGATCCACATGCACGGCTACGACTTCGAGGTCACCTGCACCGATGGCGGATGGGTGCGGCCGGAGGCTCGCTGGCCCGAAGTCACGATCGACATCCCAGTGGGTGCCATGCGGGCTTACGAGTTCGACGCGATCTACCCCGGAGACTGGGCGATCCATTGCCACAAATCGCACCACACGATGAACGCGATGGGGCATGACATCCGCACCTTCATCGGCGTCGACAAGAGGCCGTTCGCGAGACGGATGAAGCCCCTGGTGCCCGATTACATGCCGATGGGAAGTGCCGGCATGGCCGACATGGGCGAAATGGAGATGCCGCTGCCGGACAACACGCTGCCGATGATGACAGGCTTCGGCCAGTTCGGCGCCGTCGAGATGGGCGGCATGTTCTCCGTCGTGAAGGTGCGCGAGGGCATCGGACCGAACGACTACAAGGACCCCGGCTGGTACCAGCATCCCCCTGGAACGGTGGCCTGGGAATGGAAAGGGCCACAGCCCGCCACCACCCGCGCACCCACACCCACCCCTGCCACCAGATCCGGCGTCGCGCCGGCGCGCGTGGTCAAGCCGTCGTCCCATGACTCCCACAAATAGTCCGATCAAGGAGGCAATCGTGAGAAACCGAACGTTCCTGACGGCATCGATCGTTGCGGGCCTGCTGGCCAGCGCCGCCCTTGCGGCGCCCGGCCATGCGCCGGGCGAAGGCCATGCTCACGGTGGCGAGACGGCGTACGGCAAACCGGGCGATCCGAAGAAGCCGGCGCGTGTCGTTCAGGTCGTCTTCCGTGAGGACGAGGGCAGGATGCTGTTCCAGCCCGACACCTTCAGGATCCGGAAGGGAGAGCAGGTCCGCTTCCAGCTCCGCAACAACGGTGCCGTCGACCACGAGTTCGTCATCGGCACCGTCGAGGAGAATCTGAAGCATATGAAGGAGATGGAGAAGAACCCCGACATGGAACACGACGATCCCAATGCGAAGCGCCTGAAGCCCAGGACCAGCGGCGAGATCCTCTGGCAGTTCACCCAGGCGGGTACGTTCGACGTCTCCTGCCTCATCCCCGGACACCGCCAGGCGGGCATGACCGCCTCCATCGTCGTCGAGTAGACCAACGGGACCGGAGCATCACATGTTCAGAATCGTCGTCGCGGCGATCGCCGCCCTCACGCTCTCGGCATCCGCATGGGCCGAGGCCATGGTGAAAGCCCAGGTCATGAAGGTCGACAAACCCGCGGGAAAGGTCACGCTCAAGCACGGGCCCATCAAGAGCCTCGACATGGACGCCATGACCATGGTCTTTCGTGTCGCCGATCCGGCCATGCTCGACCGGCTGACGGTGGGGCAGCAGATCGAGTTCGAAGCCGAGCGCGTCAACGGTGCCATCACCATCACCAGGATCGGAATGGGCCGCTGACGGCAGCCCGGCATGCCGGGGAGACCAAGTCATACCGGTCGCATGGGCGGAGACGCCCGGGTCGGGCTAGAGTGGCCCGACTTTTCCAGGGAACACGCATGCCAAAGACCAAGATTGCCCTCGCCTGTCAGGGCGGCGGCAGCCAGACCGCCTTTACCGCCGGCGCCTTGAAGGCGCTGTGTCAGGCCCAGGGCGAGGGCCGGCTGAAGGACGAGTTCGAGTTCGTCGGTATCAGCGGCACCTCGGGCGGCGCCGTCTGCGCCACGTTGCTCTGGTATTCGTTCATGAAGGGCGAGCGGCCTGTCTGGAAGCGCATGATGGATTTCTGGGAGGAGAACACAGCCCAGGGCCCGGTCGAGCATGCGATCAACAGCTTCATCGTCGAATCGGTCCGGCTGGTGAATGCGGGTGTCATGCCGACGCTGCAACTCAGCCCCTCGTCGCTGCTCATGCAGTCGATGATGGAATTCATGACGACGGGACAGCGCACGGGCTTTTCCGATTTCCGTGGGCTTCTCGAAAAGCACATCGACTTCGCCGAGATCGCCTCGTGGGGGCCAAAGCCGCAGCGGCCGATCCTCATGCTCGGTGCCGCCAACGTCACCAGCGGCGCTCTCGTCAAGTTCGTGTCCGCGCGCGAGCCCATCCGGGTCGAGCACATCCTGGCCTCCTGCGCGGTGCCGAACATCTTTCCGGCGGTGCAGATCGGACAGGATGCTTTCTGGGACGGGCTCTTCTCCGACAACCCGCCGGTCGAGGAACTGATCCGGCCGCGCTCGGTTGGCGAGGCCAACATTCCCGACGAGATCTGGCTGATCAAGATCAACCCGACCGCCAGCCGACGGGTGCCTCTGAAGCCGGGCGAGATCGTCGACCGGCGTAATCAGCTCGAGGGCAACATCTCGCTGTTCCAGCAGCTCGGCCATCTCGAATTCATGAACGACCTCATCATGGCCGATGCGTTCCGGCCGGAATTCCTCAGCCGTTTCGACATCAAGGCGCCTGTCCGCATTCCGAAGTCTTTCCATACCGACGGGGCCAAGCCCTACCATATCCCCTGTATCGAAATGCCGGCCGAGCTGCAGGACATGCTCGACTATGAGGGCAAGATCGATCGCGGCTCCGAGAATATCGGCCGCCTGATCGCCGAGGGGGAAAAGGCGGCCGAAGTCTTCCTGAAGGCCCGTGCGGACGCCGTCGCCGCGTCTCCCCTCGGCGAAAACCAGACGGCCGGGCAGGCCGCGCCGAATGGCTACGGATTCGATGAACTTCCGATATCGCGCTGGCGCGATCCGCCGTCTCGTCCCGAGTAGGACCTACTGCGGCTCGATCCTCGCGATCTTCACGTACTCGCCCCACTTGGCGCGCTCCTCGCGATCCTGCGCCGCGCATTGCTCCAGGGTGAGCGGCCGGGCGGTGAGTGCGAATTCGGTGGTCAGGCGCTTGTTGTTCCCGGGCTCCGTGATGGCCTCGTTGATGAGTGTGTTCAGCCGCTGCTGGATCGGCAACGGCGTCGCCTTGGGCACGGCGATGGCCAGGAAGCCCGAGGTCGTGAAACCGGGGAAGGTTTCGGCGAGGGTCGGCACGTCGGGGTAGAGCGGGCTGCGATTGGGCAGCGAGATGGCGAGCGGTCGCGCCTTCTTGTCGACGACCTGGCCGCGTGCGGCGGTGAGGTCGACGAACATGAAGTTGATGGCGCCGCCGTAGAGATCGTTCCACGCATTGCCGATGGCCTTGTAGCCGACACCCTGCCAGCTGACGCCGGCCTTTGCGGCCAACACCTCGGCCGGTACCTGCGAGCTCGCATTGAAGTAACCGAAGTTGAGCTTGCCGGGCCGCGCCTTGGCATCGGCCAGCAGGTCGGCCAGCGTCTTGTAGGGGCTGTCGGCCGGGACCACGAGGAAGGTGCCGGAGGAGCCGATGATGCCGACGACGGAGAAATCCTTCTCCGGATCGTAGCCCGGATTCTTGTACATGTGGACATTGGCGGCATTGGTCGAGGTCGTGGCCAGCATCAGCGTGTAGCCGTCCGGCGGCGCCACCTTCACCGACATGGCGCCCACGATGCCGTTGGCGCCCGGCTTGTTCTCGACGATGAACGGCTGGCCCGTCTTCTCCTCGATGTACTTGCCGACGAGGCGCGCCGTGATGTCTCCCGAGCCGCCAGGGGCGAAAGGCACGATGATCCGGATCGCCTTGGTCGGAAAGGTTTCGGTCTGCGCGGCGGCCGGCAGGGCGGCAAGCAGGGGAAGGGCGAAGAGGCTGCGGCGAGACAGCGAGGTGCGGAATGTGTCCATGAGAACGAAGTCTAGCGCATGCGCATCGGATGGACAGCGCGCAGCTTGCAGCCCTACCTTGCATCCATGTCAAAATCCGGTCGGCCGCCGCTCGACGGCATTCGCGTCATCGATTTCTCCCGCGTGATCGCGGGGCCCATGTGCACCCAGATACTCGCGGACATGGGCGCCGAGGTGATCAAGATCGAGAACCCCGACGGCGGCGACGACACGCGCAAGGGGGCCGGCCCGCGCGCCGGCGGACCCGGTGGCGAGAGCCACTTCTTCATGACCTACAACAGGGGCAAGAAGAGCGTCGCGCTGGACTTCACCAAGCCGGAAGGCCAGGCGATCGTTCACAAGCTGCTCGCCGGCGCCGACGTGATGGTCGAGAATTTCCGGCCGGGCGTCCTGAAGAAGTACGGCTTTGATTATGCGAGCGTCGCGACGAAGTATCCGAAGCTGATCTATCTCTCGATCTCGGCCTACGGACAGACCGGGCCGCTGTCGGACCGTCCGGGCTACGATCCGGTGCTGCAGGCCGAGTCGGGCATGATGAGCGTCAACGGCGAAGCCAACGGTGAGGGTCTGCGCCACGCCATCGCCATCGTCGATACGATGACGGCGATCCACTCGGTGGCGGCAGTCAACGCCGCGCTCTATGCGCGTCGCGATACGGGGAAGGGCCAGCAGATCGATCTCGCGCTCTACGACACCGCGCTCGTGTCGCTGGGCAACATGGGCTCTTATTACCTGATCGGCGGCGAGCAGCCGCGGCGCGCCGGCAACGGCCATTTCGCCTCGGCGCCCAACAGTTCGTTCGAGACTGCAAATGGCAAGATCTACATGGCGGTGGCGAACCAGAAGCTGTTCGCCGACACGGCCAAGGCGTTGGGGCATCCGGAGTGGGTGACGGATCCGCGCTTCGACACGGTCGCCAACCGCGTGGCCAACAAGCCCGAGCTGACGCGCCTCATGGAAGAGGTGCTGACGACCGACACCAAGGAAAACTGGGCGCAGAAGCTGCGTCACCTGCCGGCCGGTCCGATCCGCTCCATGAAGGAAGCGCTGGACGAGCCGGAAGTGAAGCGCCGCGGCATGCTGAAGACCTACCGGCACAGCCGGGTCGGCGACGTGCCGCTGATCGGATCGAACTTCCACTTCTCCGACACCCCGGTCGACGACACGCGGCCGCCGCCGGCGCTGGGCGAGCATACCGATCGGGTGCTGACGGAACTGGCCGGCCTTGGCGAGGCGGAGATCGCCGGCTTGCGCGAAAAGAAGGTCATCGGCTGAAGTTTCATGTCGTCCCGAGCGCAGCGAAGAACCTCACGGAACGATCAGACGATTGCTTGGCGCCCGCCAGAACCTTCGCCTCCCATGCTCACCTGTCGAGCCATGTCCTCAGGATCAGGTTGGTTTCCTCCGGCCTCTCCATCGTGACGAGGTGGCCGCACTGCTCGATGACCACGAGCGCCGCGGCCGGGATGGCCTTGGCGATCTCCTCGGACAGGAACAAGGGAGTCGCCGCATCGTCGCGGCCGCAGACGACGATCGTCGGACAGTCGATGCGGGGCAGGTCGGGGCGTCGGTCCGTGCGGATGGCCGCCAGTTCCTCCTGGCGCTTGTAGATCTCCACGCCGATCTCGCCGCACATTGTCATCACCTCGTCGACCAGCGCCTTGTCGGGCAGGCGATAGGCCGGGATGAAGCGCGTCATCTGCATGCCGAGGACCAGCTCGAAATGTCCTTCGTTCGCCAGCCGGATGCGGGCGCGCCGGACCGCGCGCTCGGCCTCGCTCTGGCTTCGCATGCCGGTGTCGAGCAGCGCGAGTCTGGTCACGCGATCGGCGGCGAACTGCATGATCTCGACCGCCAGCATGCCGCCCAGCGACAGGCCGGCCAGTGCGAACTTCTCCGACGGCATCTGGTCGACGACCCAGCGGGCGGCGCTCTCCCAACTGTCCCAGATGGAGCGCGGCGCCGCACGCCAGTCGGGCACGACGATATCGGCCCGGCCCGAAAGGGCGGCAACCTGTGCGGCGAACAGTCGGGGCGAGCACAGTACGCCGGGGACGAGCAGCAAGGGTGTCCTGGTCATTTGTTTCCTCCGCCGCGAAGCGTAGCGCAGGCGATTCGTCTGCGGTACCAATAGGCCATGGCCGCCGCCTCCGTTCGCGACATCCGTCTCGACCTGTTTCGTGGGCTCGCTCTGTGGTTCATCTTTCTCGACCACATTCCGACCAACATCGTGAGTTGGCTGACGGTCCGCAACTACGGCTTCAGCGACGCGACCGAGATCTTCGTCTTCATTTCCGGCTACACCGCCGTCATCGCCTATGGCCGAATGCTGGACGCGGAGGGTTGGCCGCGGACCGCCGCGCGCATCTATCGCCGCGTCTGGCAGCTCTACGTCGCCCACATCCTGCTGTTCGTGGCCTTCTCGGCGCAGATCGCCTGGGTCTCGATCGCCCGCGATACGCCGGCGCTGATCGAGGAGATGCAGTTGATGGGCCTGGGTGACAATCCCTACCGGGCCATCCTCGAAGCGGCCCTGCTCAAGTTCCGGCCGGTCAATCTCGACGTGCTGCCGCTCTACATTGTCCTCCTGGCGACCTTTCCGTTCGTTCTGCCGCTGGTGGTGCGCTGGCCCTGGGTCGTGATCGGGGTCTCCGTCGCCTTGTATGCTGCGACCAGTCGCATGAACTGGAACCTGCCGGCCTACCCCGACGAGAAGGTCTGGTACTTCAATCCGATGGCCTGGCAGGTCGTCTTTCACGTCGGGGCGGCCTGCGCCGTATTCGGTCCCGGTCTTTCACGACTCGACCGGTTCCGGGTCACCCTGACCGCCCTGGCGATCGCCTTCATCCTGTTCGCCGCCTTCATCGCGCTGTCCTGGCATTACAATCCGCTCGAACGGCTGGTCCCGGTCTGGGTGGCGAGGATCATCTATCCGATCGACAAGACCAACATCGACATCCTGCGGTTCCTGCATTTCCTGGCCATCGCCTGGCTGGTCCGGATCGCCGTGCCGATCGACGCCCCGGCCCTGAAATGGCCGATCTGGCTGCCAATTCGCAGATGCGGTGAAGCCTCATTGCTTATATTCTGTATCGGGACCTTCCTGGCGCTCAGTGGCCAGGTCATCGTAAGCCACCATGAATATTCGATCTTGTCGCAGATTTTCGTGAGCCTTGCCGGCATCATCATCATGTGCGCGGCCGCCTACATCGCCGCCTGGTTCAAGCGCGGCCATGCCCGGGCGCCGGCGCGCGAGCGGGCAGGAACCGGGGCGCTCCGATGAGCCGGCTGATCGCCCTTCTGATCGCCGCCGCCCTCACCCTGGAGATTGGCGGAACGGCCTACGCGCAGTCGATGACCCTGTGCCGGGCCAAGCCGGCTCTGCTCGCGCTGGGGACGAACCTGCCGGTCGCGCGCAAGGCGATCGCCGAACGCAAGCAGCTGCGAATCATTGCGCTGGGGTCATCCACGACCGCGGGATATGGCGTGTCGAATCAGGCCTTCGCCTACCCCACCCAGCTCCGCATCGGCCTGGAGAAGGCGCTGCCCGGCATCGACATCGAGGTCATCAATCGCGGGATCGGCGGCCAGGACGTCGAGGAGATGGCCGCCCGCATGCAGGTCGAGATGCAGGAGAACCCGGCTTCGCTGGTCATCTGGCAGACCGGCACCAATGCCGCCATCCGGCACATGCCGCTCGACAAGTTCGACAGCACGCTGCGCGGCGGCCTGAGGCTCGGCAAGTCGCTGGGCGCTGACTTCATCCTGATGAACCTGCAATACGTGCCGGCCGTCGTCGCCGCGCCTGACAAGGAAGCCTACGAGAAGATCATGGCCGATGCAGCCCGGGACTATTCCGCCGGCCTGTTCCGACGCTACGACATCATGCGCGGCTGGTACGACGACGGCATGCCCTATGCCCAGTTCGTGCAGCTCGACGGGCTTCATCTCAACGATTTCGGCCAGAAGTGCATCGGCAAGCTGCTGACCCATGCGATCGTGGATGCGCTGAAGGCTCCCTGACAGAGGAGGCTCCATGCCCCGCCGCTTCGTCGATCTTTCGATCTACCTGGAGAACGACGTGATCTCCGATCCGCCGCCGTTCGGACCGAAGATCCAGTATCACAAGCATGCCGACACGGCCGGGCAGATCGCCGGCTTCTTTCCGGGCCTCAAGAAGGAAGATCTGCCGGACGGCGCGGGCTGGGCGGTCGAGAACGTCAACCTCTCGACCCACAACGGCACGCACTTGGACGCGCCCTATCATTTCCATCCGACGATGAACAAGGGCGAGCGCGCCATCACCATCGACGAGGTGCCGCTCGAGTGGTGCTTCCAGCCTGGCGTAAAGCTCGACTTCCGCGACAAGCCGGACGGCCACGTCATCACCGCCGCCGAAGTCGAGGCGGAGTTGAAGCGGATCGACCACGAGCTGAAGCCGCTGGAGATCGTCGTCGTGAACACGCGGGCGGGTTCGCGCTACGGCAACGACGACTACGTCAATGCCGGCTGCGGCATGGGCTATGACGCCACGATCTACCTGTTGGAAAAGGGCGTGCGGCTGACCGGCACCGACGCCTGGAGCTGGGACGCGCCGTTCTACTTCACCGCCCAGAAGTGGGCGAAGGACCACGATCCGTCGATCATCTGGGAAGGCCACAAGGCCGGCCGCGACATCGGGTACTGCCATCTCGAGAAGCTGCACAATCTCGAATCTCTGCCGGGCGACGGCTTCACCATCGCCTGCTTCCCCCACAAGATCCGCGGCGCTTCCGCCGGCTGGACGCGCGCCGTCGCGATCTTCGAGGAGTGACGCGCCGCGCACATTATTCCGAGTCCTTCCGAGGGAACTGTCTTTAACTTAGGGTCGCGGGTCGCCGCGCGAAAAGGAGTGCGAAGCCGAGTGCCGCGATGAGACCGCCCGCGGCCGTGCGCCGGCGGCGACATGTGCGAGCCCGCCCAGACCCGTGCCGAAGCTGGAGGCGAAACCTTCGGCCCGACCGCCGGCCAGGGTGCGAGCGGCCACGTAGAAGTTGCCGGGCCCTGGAGAGATGGCGATCGCCAGGGCCGTCAGGGTGAAGAGCGCGAGGGTCGCGACTTCCATCGCCGCCTACGGCAGCGGGTCGGGCTCGCCCGGCGGCAGTGGCACTTCGAAGACGTTGAGGGTCATCGACACCAGCATGTAGTAGCCGCAGACACCCACGAGATCGACGACGCCCTTCTCGCCGAATGCCTCGATGGCGCGCTTGTAGTTGGTCGGCGCGACTCTGTTGGTCTCAAGGTATTCCGTGACGAAGTCGTAGACCACCTTTTCGACGTCGCGTTTGAAGGGCGGCGTGGCGCGCAGGCGAACCGCCTCGATGATGTCTTCCGCCAGTCCGGCTTCCTTGGCGAGGCGGGCATGGGCGTAGAACTCGAACTGCGCCTTGAAGTGCCGGCCGACCAGGCAGATCGCCAGTTCCGACAGGTCGCGCGGCAGCGAGTTGTCGAAGCGGCAATATTCGCCGAGCTTCTGGGCGCGGTCGGCCAGGATGGGGCTGCGCAACCAAGGCTCGAAGGGCCCCCGCAGGCCGCCGCGCGGACCGGACATGATCGCGTCGGCGACCTTCTTCTGTTCGGGATCGAGCTTGTTCAGGTCGAGCGGCGCCAGACGCGGCATTGCGTTTCCTCTGTTCTGGATTTTCGAAAGGTTAGAGCGGGCAACCGGCGTCGCCGACGCGGCTGGCATCGGCGGCATCGAAGATGTGATTCACGATCGACAGGCCAGCCTGCATCGCTGCACTCGAACGCACGCTGCACGACCCGGTCGCCGTCCACAGCACCTTGCCGCCGCTCGATTCGTAGAGCGTGAGCGACACGCGCAGGGTCGAACCGGCGGGCACGGGCGGGATCGTGTCGCGCCGGCCGATCGGATTGGCCGGCAGCATGAGGCGCGGATTGGCGCCGGTTTCGTAGTCCTGGGCCTGCATCATCGGCATTTCGCGATCCATGCCACCGGACAGGTCGAAGTAGCTAACGTCCATCCGCATGATATTGCCGCCGCTGAAGCCGACCTGGTTGCCGCGCTGGGAGAGGCGGACCATGACCTGGCGGCGCAGCTCGCGGGCGAGGTGCGTGTCGGAGGTGAGCTGGACGGCGATCTTGACCTTCGGGATCTTCTGGTACGCCTTGATCTCCAGCTCGCCGAGCTTGGGCGCACCGGTTCCGCCGAGCCCGTAACCCTGGGCCCAGGCCGGCGCCGCGACACAGAGCGCCGTAAGCGTGACAAAGGTGGCGGCGATGCGCATTCGTCTGTCCCCTAACGTCCCTCGACCGCCGCGAGCCTGCTCCAGCCGGCGTCGTCCCGGTCGAGCATGCGCTTCAGCGATTCGAAATGCAGGAAGGCCTGCTGCGCCTCGCCCGCGATCTGCCTGGCCGTATGCTCGGCCATCGCCTCGTCGATATTGTGCAGCTCCCGGCCGGTCTGCATGGCCAGGACCTGTACCATCGCCGCACGCTCCAGGTAATAAAGGTCGTCGTAGGCTTGAGCAACGGTCGGACCCGAGACGATGACGCCATGGTTCCGCAGGAACAGAATGTCCTTGTCGCCCATCGCGCGGCACATGCGCTCGCCCTCGTCGTTGGACAGGGCGACTCCGCCATAGGCCTCGTCGTAGGCGATGCGGCCCCAGTAGCGGAACGCGTTCTGGGTGCACATCTCGATGCGACCGTCGCGGATCGAGGTCAGCGCCGTTGCGTAGGGCATGTGGGTGTGCAGCACGACCTTGGCGCGCGGGTTGCCGGCATGGATGCGGGCGTGGATGTAGAAGGCAGTCGGCTCGACCGGATATTTGCCCTCGACGATGTTGCCGTCGCCATCCGCCATGACGATATCGGACGGCGTGATTTCCGACCAATGCAGGCCCTGGGGGTTGACCAGGAAGAGGTCGTCGCGGCCGGGCACCGCCATGCTGAAATGGTTGCAGACGCCCTCGTTCAGCCCGTGCCGCGCGGCCGCGCGCAGGGCGGTGGTCAGGTCGATCCGTGCCTGGGTGACCGGGTCGTTGGCAAGCATTGAAGGGGCTCCATTGAAGAAAGGCTCCGCCGCGGGCGATGATGCTGCGAAGCTCATATGTGGCCAAGCAAAATCGCCGGCCTGAGGAGTCGTCCCGATGAATGTTCTGTTCGATTCGCCGGTCGGGGCCCTGTTGGCGCGGCCGTGGGTCGATCCGGTCGGGCTATACGGCCTCCGGCGATGGTATCTCCCGCTTTCGCGACTGTGGGCGGCTGCCAATCTCGCCAGGCTGGATGCCGCCCGATTTCGCCAAGAGATCGGCATTGCCCCGCCGGTTTTCTGGTCGGAGGCTCGCCTCCAGCGCCTGCTGGCGCGTCATGGACGGGCGCAGACGCGGGCGGAGGAGATGCGGGCGCAATGGGAAGCCGCTCTCTTCGATCCGATGGCCGAGGGCGATCCCGAGCGGCTGGATCGCGAAAGGCGTGCGGCTGCGACCGCCCACATGGCGAGCCGTGCGTTCTTCTATCCGCTGCTGTTTCCCAAGCGCCCGTCGCTCGCACGCTGGCGCATCGACCCACCCGAGCAGGTCGAGCACGAGCTCGGTCGAGTGCTGGAGAATCCGTCGACCCTCTATACCGCACCGATCGCCCCGGAAAGCGTCGAGACATCACGGAGCTTCGTGAAGGACGGCGTCCGCGAATACTGGCTGCGGGCTGCGACTCCCTCGGCACGGCTGCGACGGCGTTCCGGCAGCGAGGCGCTCTATGCCCGCATCGTCGAACCCGCCGGAGGGGCGGTCGACACCCTGGTCTTTGGAAACGGCCTCTGCGTCGAGTCCGAATTGATGTCGATGGACAGAGGTCCGGGTTCCCAGCTCGCGGCGGCGGGGTGGAGGGTCATCGAGCCGGTGTCGCCGTATCACGGCTTGCGGGCGATGCCGGGCTTCTATGGTGGTGAGCCGTTCTTTGCGGCAAGTCCGACGAGTTCCATGGATCTGATTGCCGGGCAGGCGATCGAGTCGGGTCTCCTGGTCGCGTGGGCGCGGGAGCGGTTCGCCGGCAAGGTGGCGCTCGCGGGCATATCGATGTCGTCGTTCGTGGTGCAATTGGCCGTCAGTCATTGCCATCTCTGGCCGGCCGAGGCGCGGCCCGACGCGGCCCTGCTGATCAGCCATTCGGGCCGCGTCGAGGACGTGACTTTCGGTGGCGCGCTTGCCGCCATGCTGGGCCTCGACCGCGCACTGGTCGAGGCAGGTTGGACGCGCGAGAGCCTGGCGCGGCTTTCACGCATGATCGATCCTTCGGGCACGCCAGCCTTGCCGCCCTCCCGCATCGTATCCGCGCTTGGCGAGACCGATCGCTGGGTTCCCTATCGCGATGGACTGGCGCTCGCGCATCGCTGGCGTTTGCCGGAGGACAACAGGTTTCGCTACCGCTTCGGCCATCTCGGCATGCCGGTCCAGCTCATGCGCGACGACAGCCCCTTCGTGAGGCTCAGGCAGGTGATGAACGGGGAATAGGTGTCGTGTCGGATATCTCGCGCACCAGCTTGGTGCGCACCGCGCGGCCGAAATGGTCGAAATCGTCGGCGACGACCAGGAACGAGCCCGGCCCGCCGATCACGCTCTCCTCGTAGTACTTGTCGAGCGCGAGGTCGGGCGGCCGGCCGAAATTGCTGCGATTCATCATGACCGGCAGCCCGTTGACCACGATGCCCTGCGACACGAGCTTGTCGCGCACGATCTCCGCCGGCGGTCCGTCGTTCGTACGGCCGTCGCCCGATACGTCGATCACCCGCCGCTTGGCGATGAAGGGGGCATTCTCGAAGCGTTGGCCGGCATGGACGAGGGCCGCTCCGACCGCGGTCCAGCTCTGCGAGATTCTCGGCGCTTCGGCGAGCTTGTCGGCAAAGCGCCGGGCGGCGCCCGGACTGTCGATCACCGACCAGTCGATCACGACGGTCTGGAAGTGTGCGCCCGCCCACTCGGTGTAACAGATCGCAATCCGCCCGTTTTCGCCCGAGAGAATGGCGTCGATCACCCGGTCGTTGGTGAGCGCTTCGATGTAGCCGCGTCGCTGGAGTTCGGCTTCGACCTCGTCGATCGATCGCGAGACGTCGACGGCCAGCACGAGTTGCAGGTCGACCGGCGTCTGAGCGCGAGCTTGCGTCGCCGTCGCCAGCGCCGCCATGGAGCCTACGAGCGCCGACCGTCGCCTCATGCCCACCTCCATCGAAGAAGCGAAGCATAACACCGCGGCGCCTGGCGCAAACGAAAACGCCGGAGGAAATCCTCCGGCGTTCAGGTCGACCGTCAGGAACGGCCTAGTGTCGGGACGGCCTATTGATCGTCGTCGAAGCCGCGCTTGCGCGGTTCGTAGTCGCGGTCGCGACGCGGACGGTCCGGACCGGCGCCGAAGCGACGGGCTGGCTTGCCGAAATCGCCGCCTTCGGCGGGAGGAGGAGGAGGGGCGCTGGTGAAGTCTGCACGGCGATCCCGCATCGGGCCGCCGTCGCCAGCCCCGGCGCCGCGGTAACCACCGCCACCGCCGTAGCCGCCACCGCCGCCTTCACGACCGCCGCCGCCGTAGCCGCCACCGCCGCCACCGCCGCGATACCCACCGCCGCCGCCGTCACGACCGCCGCCACCACCGTAGCCACCGCCGCCACCGCCGTAGCCACCACCGCCGCCGCCGCCATAGGGCGGGCGCGGGCCGCGCGGACGGAAGCCGCCGCCATCACCACGGCCGCCGCCACCGCCGTATCCACCACCGCCGCCGCCGCCGCCGGGCTGACGTTCGACGGCTTCACGGACCGCGATCGAGCGGCCATCCAGCAACGCGCCGTTCATGGCCTGCATGGCCGAGGCGCCTTGGTCATCGGTTTCCATCTCGAGGAACGCAAAGCCGCGGCTGCGGCCGGTCTCGCGATCCACGATCACTTTCGAAGATGTAACGGTGCCGAACTGAGAGAAGGCTTCAGACAGACGCTCAGACGTGACCGAATAGGGCAGGTTGCCCACAAACAATTTGCGACTCATTCAAGGCTCTGGGCTAGAGGAAGGATCGAGCGGAGTCCGGCGCGCGCTTGCTGGACTGATGTGTCCAAGCGTTTCGTTGACCTTTGACAGATGACCAAGAATCTCACGGAAGACGTTGACCGGTATCGCGCTCCGCGACTGTACCGAGACTCATGATGATGCTCGTCGGCTAGTGTCGCAATGCAGCACTTATGCGCTGATTCCCGCCGTGAGTCTACCCGCCGCAGCGGGCTTGAGACGGTCGCGACCACATCACACAATCGCTATCGAGAATGGGAGGTACCCCGAATGATCGTCGACCATCGTACGTATGAACTGCAACCAGGTCGGTTGCGCGAATTTTTGGCACTCTATGAAAAGGAAGGTTTGCCAGTTCAGATGAAGCATCTCGGCAATCTTGTCGGATATTTCACAACCGAGGTCGGTAATGTGAATGAGATCGTTCACATCTGGGCCTATGAAGACCTCGCTGATCGCACCAAACGTCGCGCGGCGATGGCGGCAGATCCCGCCTGGCAGTCTTATTTGCAGAAAAGCCGAGAATTCATGAAGCACATGAACAACAAGATATTGGTGCCAACCTCGTTCTCACCCACGAAGTAAGGGAAAGATTGAAGATTATGGCTACCGCACACCCGCGCCGCAGCGGCGCGCAGGTTCTCATCGACCAGCTCCGCATTCACGGCACCGACACGATCTTCGGCGTCCCCGGCGAGAGCTACCTCGCGGCGCTGGACGCGCTCTACGCCCAGCGCAATTCCATCCGCTACGTGATTTGTCGCCAGGAAGGCGGCGCCTCCTACATGGCCGAAGCTTACGGAAAGCTTACGGGCAAGCCGGGCGTCTGTTTCGTCACGCGCGGTCCCGGCGCCACCAATGCCAGCGTCGGCGTGCATACCGGCTTCCAGGATTCGACGCCCATGATTCTGCTGGTCGGTCAGGTGGCGCGCGAGCAGAGCGAGCGCGAGGCGTTCCAGGAGATCGACTATCGGCGCATGTACGGCCAGATGGCCAAATGGGTCACCCAGATCGAGGATGCCCGCCGCATTCCCGAGATCGTGAGCCAGGCCTTTCACCGCGCCGTCAACGGCCGGCCGGGGCCCGTCGTGATCGCGTTGCCGGAAGACATGCTGACCGACGAGGTCGAAGTCGCCGACGCCGGACCGTTCAAGGTTTCGCGCGGCGCGCCGGCGCCGGAGGACATGGCGGCGTTTCGCGAGCTGCTTGCCGCGGCGAAGCAGCCCTTGGTGATCCTGGGCGGTGGTGGCTGGGACGCGAAGGCGTGCGCCGATATCAAGGCCTTCGTCGAAGCCAATCACCTTCCCGTGACGACGGCATTCCGCAATCAGGACCTGATCGACAATCGGCACGCCAACTTCGTGGGCGATCTCGGCCTCGGCGTGAATCCGCCCCTCGGCAAGCGCATCAAGGAGAGCGATCTCATCATCGCCATCGGTCCGCGCCTCGGCGAGGCGACGACCGGCGGCTACGCCATGTTCGATCTGCCGGTGCCGGCGCAGAAGATGGTGCATGTGCATGCCGGTGCCGAGGAACTCGGCCGCGTCTATCAGGCGACCTTGCCGATCAACAGCGGCATGGCGCAGTTCGCCGCCGCCGCGAAAGCGATGAAGCCGGTCGACGCTTCGGCGTGGAAGGCGGGCGTCGCCACGGCACGCGCCGACTATCTGAAGAATATCGAGCCCTCGCCGCAGCCCGGCTCGGCCAATCTGGCGGAGATCGTGGCGTGGCTGAACAAGCGCCTGCCGGACGACGTGATCGTCACCAACGGCGCGGGCAACTATGCGGGCTACGTCCACCGCTTCTTCCAGTATCGCGGTTTCCGGACGCAGCTTGCGCCGACCAACGGCTCGATGGGCTATGGCGTGCCGTCGGCGGTGGCCGCCAAGATCGCCGCCCCGGGGCGCACGGTGGTGTCGTTCAGCGGCGATGGCTGCTTCCTGATGAACGGTCAGGAATTCGCGACCGCCGTCCAGCATGGCGCCAACATCGTGTTCATCGTGATCGACAACGGCATGTACGGCACGATCCGCATGCATCAGGAGCGTGAGTATCCGACGCGCGTTCACGGCACCGAGCTGAAGAACCCCGACTTCGCGGCCTATGCCCGCGCCTTCGGCGGTCATGGCGAGACGGTCGAGCGTACCGCAGACTTCGAGCCGGCGTTCGAACGCGCGCTCGCCGCCGGCAAGCCCTCGATCATCCATGTGAAGACGGACGCCGAGGCGATCACTTCGCGCATCACCATGAGCAAGCTCCGCGAACAGGCACTGGCCAGGCAGAAGCACTAACGAGACAGGTGAAAGGCCGGGCGCAGACCCGCTCGATGGGCTTGCGTCCGGCCATCGCCGCCCTTATAGAGGCATTCCGTGGAGATTTGAGCCGACCGGCTTGCGACCACGTTAAACATCGCTAAAAGGTCGGAGGTGCTCGCAAAGCCCCCGTCCTTCCAGGTCGGGGGCTTTTCGTTTGCGCAGCTGGAAGGGCGCGCGGCGAGACAGGAGAGTGAGATGGACGGTTCGATTCCGGTGAAGAAGGCGCAGGCCGATGTTTCGAAGTGGCGTGCCCAGACCCGCGCGGTGCGCGGCGGCCAGATCCGCAGCAATTTCGACGAGACGTCCGAAGCGCTGTTCCTGACATCGGGTTACGCCTATTCGAGCGCGGAGGAGGCCGAGGCCACCTTCAAGGGCGAGAGCAACCACTACCAGTATTCGCGCTTCGGCAATCCGACCGTCACCATGTTCGAGAACCGGCTGGCCGCGCTCGAGGGCGCCGAGGCCTGCCGCGCCACCTCGACCGGCATGTCGGCGGTGTTCTTCGCGCTGCTGGCTCTGCTCAAGTCGGGCGATCGCATCGTCGCCGCGCGCCAGCTCTTCGGCTCCTGCCACTACATCGTGGCCGACCTGCTGCCGAAGTACGGAATCGAGAGCGAGCTGGTCGATGGCGGCGATCTCGCCCAGTGGGAGAAGGCGCTGTCGAAGCCCGCGCAGGCCGTGCTGTTCGAATCGCCATCCAACCCGATGCTCGACATCGTCGACGTGAAGGCGGTGTGCGACCTCGCCCACAAGGCCGGCGCCAAGGTCGTGCTCGACAACGCCTTCGCCACGCCGATCCTGCAGCGGCCGCTCGAATTCGGCGCCGACGTCGTGGTCCACTCCGCGACCAAGTACATCGACGGCCAGGGCCGCACCCTGGGCGGCGCGGTGCTGGGCTCGAAGGAATTCATCCTCGACAAGCTGCAGCCGATCATCCGCAATACCGGCCCGTCACTCAGCCCGTTCAACGCCTGGGTTCTGGTGAAGGGACTGGAGACGCTGGGGCTGCGCGTCGAGCGCCACTGCGCCAATGCCCGCCGGGTCGCGGACGCGCTGGCCGCCCATCCGGCGATCGGCCGTGTGCTCTACCCGGGACGCACCGACCATCCGCAGCATGCGCTGGCCGCAAGACAGATGTCGGATTTCGGCGGCGTGGTGACGTTCGACGTCAAGGCGGGCAAGCCGGCGGCGTTTGCGGCGCTCAACCGCCTGCAGCTTGTCGACATTTCCAACAACCTCGGGGACGCCAAAAGCCTGGTCACCCACCCGGCGACGACCACGCACATGCGGATCGGCGCCGAGGAGCGCGCGAAGCTCGGCATTACCGACGGCACGATCCGCATCTCGGTCGGCCTCGAGGATGTCGAGGACATCGTCGCCGACCTCGTTCAGGCGCTGGGCAGCTGATGTCGCTTTCGGCCGACCTGTGGGCGGCGAATTCCGACCTGGCCTCACGCATCCTGTCGCACGGCTTCGTGCGCGGGCTGCGCGACGGCTCGCTGCCGATCGAATGCTTCAAGGGCTATGTCGCGCAGGACGCCTATTTCCTCGAAGCCTTCGCGCGCGCCTACGCCTTCTGCCTTGCCAACTCGCGCTCGCGCGAGGATCTGTACGGGTTCGCCGGCCTGATCGCGGGGGTGCTGCAGGAGCTCAAGCTGCATAAGGGTTATGCCGAACGCTGGCGGGTCGAGCTGGACGGTGTCGCGCCCATCGAGGCGACACGCGCCTATGTCGATTTCCTTCTCGAGACGGCGCGACGCGGCAATCTCGGCGAGACGATCGCGGCGATGACGCCGTGCATGCGGCTCTACGCCTTCCTCGGCCGTTCGCTGGCGGCGAACAGCGTGGCCAAGCTCTATTCGGAATGGGTGAAAACCTATGCCGATCCGGGCTTTGAGGCGCTGGCCGCCCAGCTTGAGGCCCTGCTCGATCTTCATGCCGAGGACAGCGAGGCCGTGCGCGCCAACTACCGCCGCGCCATGGAACTCGAACTCGGTTTCTTCGCCGCTCACGTCTAGCAGGCGTTGGAGGCGGTGTTTGCAGGTGCCGGCGGTCAACATCCATCAGGCAGCGGTACCATGATACCTGATGCTGAGGACGGCGACTTGCGCTTCATTTGATTCGTTTATTTCGTTTGTTCCGTTTATTCGACCAGACTCGGCGTTTCGACGGCCTGTCAGAGCGGGGCGAGTTTTTCCATGGAACGGTCGAGGGCGCCGTGGAGGTCGGCGGTCAGCTTCGCGCCCATCGCCGTCCGGACCTCCTGTTCGGCCTCGGCCCAGAGCGGCAGCGCGCGCTTGAACAGGGCGCGGCCGGCTGGCGTCGCGACCAGCTCGTGCCGCCGCTTGTCGCCCGCGGCCGCCCGTTCGATCACGCCGGAGGCCAGCAAAGGTCGCAGGTTGCGCGTCAGGGTGGTGCGGTCGGTTGCGACCAGGTCGGACAGTTCGGTGATGCTGACGGGGCCGCGCGCGATCACATAGCCCAGCAGCGAGAACTGCGAGATGCGCAGACCGGTCGGCGCCAGGTGCCGGCTGTAGATCTGGGTCACCCGCCGCGCCGCGCTGCGCACGCGAAAGCAGGTGCACTCGGTGGGCGACAGGCGGGCCGGGGGGGAGTCGGCTGTCATGGAATCGAGATTATCGCCGCTTCTTGCGCCGGCAAAGCCTCAATGTGTATATGCACATAAATTCGTGATGGAGACGCACATGGCTGCAGAGGCGGGATATGGCGTGGTGCCGATCGAGAAGGCGCGCACCCTGGACGGTCTGGACCTGTTCAAGGGGCTGCTGGAGGGACGCTATCCGGCGCCGCCGATCTCCCGGGCCCTGGGCTTCAAGCTGCTGGAAGTCGAAGCCGGGCGCGTCCTGTTCGGCTACACGCCGGTGTTCGACCACTACAATCCTCTGGGCACGGTCCATGGCGGCATCGCCGCCACCCTGCTCGACTCGGTGATGGGCTGCTGCATCCACACGATGCTGAAGGCCGGCAGTGGCTATACGACCGTCGAGATCAAGGTGAATTACGTGCGTGCCATGACCGACCGCACCGGTCCGGTCCGGTCCGAGGGCAAGGTGATCAACGTCGGCTCGCGCATCGCCACGTCCGAGGGCAGGCTGACGGACGCCTCAGGCAAGCTGCTCGCTCATGGCACGACCACCTGCCTGATTTTCCCGATTTAGCCTAATCTGTCGGCATGCAGAACGCGGCCGCCGAACAAAGACTTCTGAAGCTCTCCATCGCCGTCACCATAGGGGTGGCGTCGGTCGGCGTGGTGTTCGGCCTGTTGTCGGGGTCGATGTCGATCGTCTTCGACGGCGTCTTCTCGGCAATCGACGCCGCCATGTCCTGCCTCGCCCTGCTCGTGGCGCGTCTGGTGGGCCGGGTAGCCGACAATCGCCGCTTCCAGTTCGGCTATTGGCATATCGAACCCATGGTGCTGGCCTTCAACGGCGGCACGCTGATGCTGCTCTGCTTCTATGCCTTCCTGAACGCATCGGGCAGCTTCCTGGACGGCGGGCGCCGGCTCGAATTCGACTGGGCGATGACTTATGCCGCCGCCGTTGGCGTCGTGGCGTTCGGCATGTTCTTCTACGCCCGGCACCGTAACCGGCAGATCGGATCGGATTTCGTGCGCCTCGACGTGCAGAGCTGGTTGATGTCGGCTGCCATCACCTCGGCGCTGCTGGTGGCGTTCGCCGTGGCGTGGGGCCTTGAGGGCACCCGCTACGCCCATCTCACGCCCTATGCCGATCCGGTCATCCTGGGCGTGCTTTCCCTCATCCTCGTCCTCGTGCCGATCCGCACGGTGCGCCGGGCGCTGACCGAAATCCTGCTGATTACGCCACCCGAACTCGATGCGCGCGTCCGCGAGGTCATGGATCAGATGGTCATGCGGCACGGCTTCAACACCTATACGAGCTACGTCGCCAAGGTCGGGCGCGCCCAGTTCATCGAAATCCACGTCGCCGTTCCGGCGGAAACCCCGATCGACAGTGTGGGAAAGGCAGACGCCGTCCGGCGCGAGATTGCCGAGGCGATCGGCGGCGAGGGGCCGAACCTCTGGCTCACGATCGACTTCACCGCCGATCCAAGGTGGCTGTAGACGGGTTTGACCTTTTGGCCGGAAACTCCCATGTCAGGGGCCGGAAGGAATTTGCCCGCGCATGTACAAAGCTACAACCCGTGCCATCGAGGTGACGGTCCAGCCGCAATATCTGCCCGACCAGTCGGAGCCCGAGAAGTCGCAATTCGTCTGGGCCTATACGGTGCGCATCGAGAACAGGGGCGATGTCGCGGTGCAGTTGCGCAGCCGGCATTGGAGGATCACCGACGGTCTCGGCCGCCTCCAGGAGGTGAAGGGGCCTGGCGTCGTCGGCAAGACCCCGTTGCTGCGCCCCGGCCAAGTGTTCGAGTACACTTCCGGCACACCGCTTTCCACGCCATCCGGCATCATGGGTGGCACGTATCAGATGGTGGACGAGGCGGGCGAGAAGTTCGACATCGAGATTCCGACCTTCTCGCTCGACACGCCGACGGCGCAGCGCAGCCTCAACTAGGCCGTGCGAATCATCAGGGGAGAAAGACCATGAACAAGATGGCGAAGCCGCGCGAGATCGTTTCGCTCGCCACCGGCCTGTCCCGGCCCTCGCGCGAGGAGGCCGAGGCGGCCGTCCGCACGCTGATCCGCTGGGCCGGCGACGATCCCGGCCGCGAAGGCCTTGCAGGCACGCCCGATCGGGTGGTGCGCTCCTATGAGGAGTTCTTCGCGGGCTACGACCAGGATCCGCGCGACATGCTGCAGCGGACCTTCGAGGAGGTCGAAGGCTACGACGAGGTCGTGGCGCTGCGCGACATCCGGCTGGAATCGCATTGCGAACATCACATGGTGCCGATCATCGGCAGGGTCCATGTCGGTTACCTGCCCGACAAGCGCGTGGTCGGCATCAGCAAGCTCGCCCGCGTCGTCGATGCCTACGCGCTGCGCCTGCAGATCCAGGAGAAACTGACGGCGCAGATCGCCAATACGCTACAGGAGGTCCTGCAGCCGCGCGGCGTCGCCGTCGTGATCGAGGCGGCCCACCAGTGCATGACGACGCGCGGTGTCCACAAGTCGGACGTCACCATGGTGACCAGCCGAATGCTGGGCGCCTTCCGCGACAATGGCGAGACACGGCGCGAATTCCTGAGCATGATCGGGCGCACGTCGATTTGAGTCTAACCTCATCCTGAGGAGCACGCCGCAGGCGTGCGTCTCGAAGGATGGGACACACCAAGGCTGTTGCCACCCTTCGAGACGCCGCACGCCGTGCGGCTCCTCAGGGTGAGGTCGGAATAGAGTGAGACAGGACATCATGGCTGGAGAGACCGTCAATTCCATCGAAATGCTGCGAAGGCTCGTGGCGTTCGACACCACTTCGCGCAATTCCAACCTCGCCCTGATCGAGTACGTGCAGGCCTATCTCAAGGGCCACGGCGTCGAGTCGAAGCTGGTGCCCAACGAGGACGGCTCCAAGGCCAATCTGTTCGCCACCGTCGGTCCCAACGTGCCGGGCGGCGTCGTGCTATCGGGTCATACCGACGTGGTGCCGGTCGACGGCCAGCCCTGGGTCACAGACCCGTGGACGCTCACGCTGAAGGACGGAAAGTATTACGGCCGCGGCACCTGCGACATGAAGGCGTTCTATGCGATCGGCCTCGCCATGCTGCCGGAGTTCCTGAAGGCACCGCTCAAGAAGCCGATCCACTTCGCCCTCTCCTATGACGAGGAGATCGGCTGCTTCGGCGCGCATTCGCTCGCCGCCCGCATGGCGAGCGAGGTGCCGAAGCCCCGGGTCATCATCATCGGCGAGCCGACCATGATGACGGTGGTGCATGCCCACAAGGGCAGCCAGAGCTACGTCACCAAGTTCACCGGCTTCGAGGCCCATTCCTCGATGACCCATCTCGGCGTCAGCGCCATCCATTTCGCCGGCGAATTCATCCACTACCTCAACACGGTGCAGGAGGAGCTGGAGGCTGCCGCGCCGAAGGACAGCGAATTCATGCCGGCCGCCGCGACCTTCAACGTGGGCACCATCATCGGCGGTACTGCCGGCAACATCCTGGCGCGCGAGTGCGAGGTCCTGTGGGGCTATCGCGAGCTGCCGACTCGCCCGATCGAGGAACTGGGCGAGCGCGCCAAGAAGTGGCTGAAGGAAGAGCTGCTGCCGAAGATGAAGGCCAAGCATCCGGCGGCCGCCATCGAGACCGAACTGCGCGCCTCGACCCCAGCCTTCTCGCCCGAGGGCAACGACGATGCCAAGACGCTGGCGGGAAGCTGGTCCGGCTCCAACACCGTCGGCGCCGTGGTCTACGCGACCGAGGCCGGCATCTTCCGCAAGGTGCTGGGCGTACCGACGGTGGTCTGCGGCCCCGGCGACATCGCCCAGGCGCACCAGCCCAACGAATTCATCCTCGCCTCCCAAGTTGAAGCCGGCGAGGCCTTCATGAAGCGCATGCTGGAGTGGTCCTGCCGGGACTAGGCTTGCGGGCTTGAGAGAGGGCCGATGGCGAAGGTTCTTGGTTCGTGGGAGAAGTCGGAAAGGCTGATCGGCAACGGCCCATGGGCAGGGCCTTCGACGCAGCCGGCGCCTCGCATTGTTGACGATCCCGACAGCCTGACTGCGGACGAGCTTTCGATCGTGTCGTCGGAGCAATTCGATCGGGCCTTCGAAGAATATAGACAAGGGGGGCCGCGGGCGTCTGTTCCCATAGAGGAGCGCTGGCCGGAAACAATTCCCGATGTCGATCCCTCGAAGTATTTGGCGCTAAAGGCGAAGTGCCACGAGATCACGTGGACGAGCGTCAGATGGGATGACGACGTGAAATGTGGGCGGCTTCTCGATGAGGACGATGTCGTGAAGCGGATGGTCGCGATCAGGGATCCCTATCTGACGCCACGACATCAGATTTCCTGCAGAACCTACGCCTCGTTCGCCAACAGGTGAGTGGTTGAAGTGCCCCACTTGATCGCCGTCGACTGGGGCACGAGCTCGCTGCGCGGCCGCCTCGACGAAGCGGGCCGCGTGCTGGAGGAGAAGAGTGCGCCGCTTGGGATTCTCAATGTCCCGAACGGCGGAACTGGCACCGGGATTCGTCGGCGGGGTCGCACTGGGGGCGGCAGCGCAAACACCTTCGCCGGCAATGGCGCTCGGGTCGGCACTGCAGGCGACGGTCTACGGTGAGTATGCCGCCGGATCGCTCTTCGTCGGCGGCCAGGCGTCCTATCTGCGCTTCGATCAGACCACGACCCGTCCGCTGGGGGCGTGGAACAGCGTCTCGCGGGACAGTGTCGTCACGACCGGGCTGGGAAGCCAGGTCGCGGTCGGGTTGCGACTGGCCTGGGAGGGATGGGCGGTGGAGCCGACGATCGGGCTCGCCGCAGCCGGTTTCTCCACACCGGGCACCGTCGAGCAGAACGGCAACGGACTTGCCCAGCAGATCGACGGGCAGTCGCTCACCAGCGTGCGTGGCACCCTGACACTGCCCGTAAGCCGGACCCTCATGCTGGCCGACCAGCGCTCGCTCGCCTTGCGCGGTCTGCTCGGCTGGACGCACGAATTTGCCGACGTATCGGCGACCACCCAGGCGGCCTTTGCCGCCGCCCCCGGGGTGCCGTTCTCGACGACCAGCGCATCGATCTCGCGCGATTCGGTGTTGGTGGGACTCTCCGCCGATTATGCGCTCGAAGATGGCGTGGCCTTCTTCGCTGGCTGGCAGGCGGCAATCGGTTCGTCCTCGACGGCGCAGACACTTCGGGCGGGCCTGCGGGTTACGTGGTAGTCATACCTTTGGAGTACGACGAGCCCATTCTTGGAGGAATTCATGATCCGCACGATCGCTTTCACATTTCTGGGGTTCGTCCTGGCCGCCGGCTCTGTCGAGGCTCAGGTCTATTGCCGGGCTGAAGGCGTGCCGCACGGCTGCGTCTGGGCTCCCCGTGCCGGAGCACCGGGAGTGGGCGTGGTTCCGGGCGCCGGAGCAGGCGCGCCCGGTGTGGGCGTTGCGCCGGGCGTCGGTGTCGGTGCCCCCGGGGTGGGTGTCACGCCCGGCGTCGGTGCGGGCGCTCCCGGCGTAGGGGTTGCCCCCGGACATCCCGGGGGCGGGGACGTGAACCGGGGCGGTCCGGTGAATCGCGCCGGCCGGCACTAGCTCAAGCTTCGAAATTCAAAAGAAGATGGGCGGTGGGCCTTGAATTTTTGAGCGATCAAGATATATCTCAGATATGTTCAGTCATAACGAGACTAAGAGAATGCGATCTTTTCATCATCATCACGGCGGGGCAGAAGCCCATCGACATCATTTCGGCCGACGTGGCTTCGGCGGGCCGGGCCACGGCTGGCACGGCGACGCGGGCGAAGGGCGCGGCGGGCGCGGGCGGCGCCGGGTCTTCGATTCGGGCGAGCTTCGGCTGGTGCTGCTGAAGCTGATCGCCGACGAGCCGCGGCACGGCTACGAACTCATCCGCGCCATCGAGGAGCTGACCGGCGGCAGATACGTGCCGAGCCCCGGCATGATCTATCCGACGCTGACGATGCTCGACGAGATGGGCCACATCGCGGAGGCGAAGTCGGAAGGCGCGCGCAAGTCCTTCGCGGTCACGCCGGACGGCACCGCCCATCTCGCGGAGCGCAAGGTGGAGGTCGCCGCCCTGTTCGCGCGACTGGCGGAGCTTGCCGGCCTCCAGGAGCGCACGGACTCGGCGCCGGTTCGCCGGGCCATGGGCAACCTTCGCGAGGCGCTGATCAACCGGCTGGGGCGCGATGGCGTCCAGAAGCAGACGGTCCACGACGCCGTCGCCATCATCGACGAAGCTGCACAGAGGATCGAACGCCTATGAGCGTCATCAGCATCGCGCGGGTGCCGACCGCCAATGGCAGCCGCTACCTCCAGCAGCTCTGCAAGCACTGGAGCCACAATCTCGAGGTCGAGTTCACGCCCGAGACGGGCAGGGTGGTGTTTCCGCGCAACGCCCGGGGCGCCGACTGGCCGGGCGACGCCACCCTGCATCTGACGGCACAGGCGGACGCGCTCGAATGCCGGCTGGAGGCCAGTGCCGCGGGGCAGCTCGAAGCACTCAAGGGCGCCGTTGCCAGCCACCTCGATCGCTTCGCCTTCCGCGAGGCGCCGCTCGCCTTCGACTGGCGCGATGCGTGACAAGCCGCGCGCTTGTTAACGCCGGGGCGGTCTTGCACATTCCGCGCGAGTGCAGCCCGAGGATCCCATGTCAGCCATCGCCGAAGACGTCTTTACCGAACCCGAGGATTTTTCGCCCGACACGCTGGCCAACCTCGGGCCGCTGGCCGGCCTCGCCGGCGAATGGGAGTCCGACAAGGGCATCGACATCGCACCCAAGGCGGCGGGTGCCGAGCAGCGCAACTTCCGTGAACATATCCGCATGGAGCCGATCGATCCGCAACCCAACGGACCGCAGCTCCTCTACGGGTTGCGCTATCACATCCACATCAACACCGACGAAGAAGCCATCACCTTCCACGACCAAGTCGGCTACTGGCTGTGGGAGCCCGCCACCGGCCTCATCATGCAATCCATCGCCATCCCGCGCGGCCAGGTCGTGCTGGCGGGCGGCACGGCGAAGCCCGGCGACAGGACCATTTCGGTCGAGGCCAGGCGCGGCGACACCCGCTTCGGCATCTGCTCGACGACCTTCCTCGAGCAGGCGTTCCGCACCGACTATTACCGTATCGACATCACCTTCAACGATGACGGCAGCTGGACCTACGTGACCCGCACCGACCTGGCGGTCCGCGGCAAGACGCCGGCGTTCGACCATCGCGACACGAACACGCTGCGCCGGACCTCGGCGCCGGCCCAGAACCCGATGGTTGACCGGCTGAAGAGCGGCAAGTTCGGCTGAGCGGCGTCGCTAGCGGATCTCGAATCCCATCCGCGCCAACGCAGCGCGCAGCGTTTCGCGACCGTTCATGGCCTTGATCGGGCCCAGCCGGTTCAGCACCCGCTGGGTCCAGGTTGCGGCCTGCAGTTCGTGCCGCGCGGAGAACTTGCTCATCTCGGCATCGTAGGCGGCGCGCAGCGCCTCCTCCTTGCTCGCGTCGTAGAGCTCGGCGTGGAGCACGACCGACTGCGGCAGGCGCGGCTTCACCTCGCCTTCGCCTTTTTCAGTCGCGTAGCCGACGCAGAGGCCGAAGACGACGACGGCCTGGGGCGGCAGGCCCAGCAGCTCGGCAACGCGGATCGGGTCGTTGCGCATGGCGCCGATATAGACGGTGCGCAGGCCCATCGATTCCGCAGCGACGACTGCGTTCTGGGCGGCCAGCGCGGCGTCGATCGAGGCGACCATGAAGGTCTCCAGCCAGGGCATGGCCTCGAACGGGGTCTTCGTCGCGTTCGAGATGCGCTGGTTGCGCGACATGTCGGCGATCCAGGCGATGAACAGCGGGCACTGCTCGATGTGCTTCTGGCCGCCGGCGATCTCCGCGAGCACCTTCTTCTTGGCGGGATCGGTGACGGCGATTGCCGACCACCATTGCATGTTGGAGCTGGTGGCGGCCGACTGCGCGGCGGCGATCATGCTCTCCAGGGCGCCGGCCGGCACCGGGTCGGGCTTGTAGCTGCGCACCGAACGGTGATCGAGCATCGTGGCGATGGTCTCGTTCCACGGGCCGGCAGAAGGCTGGGCCTCGGCGCCGTAGCGGCGCGTGAGCGCCTCGGTCTTGGGAAGTGTGGCGGGCGTCAGGGAATCCATCAGGCGATGCTCTCGGGTTTGCGGCGGGTGAGGGCCGTCACCAAGGCGAGGAAGATGAACCCGGTGACGATCATGAAGATGGCACGCGGCTCGCCATGGTCCATCAGGAAGCCATAGAGCAGCGGGGCGACCATGCCGCCCAGGTTGAAGCCGGTGCTGACGAAGCCGAACACCTTGCCGAACGAGCCCGGCGGCGTGACTGCGCGCACCATCATGTCGCGCGACGGCTGGATGATGCCGTTCAGAAGCCCGCCCAGCGACATCACGCCGATCAGCACGGCGGCGGGCATGTTCACCCAGGCCATCAGGATCGCCATGGTCGAGGTGCAGGCGAAGCCGACGGCCGCCACGCGCTCGTGGTGCGGCGTGCGGTCGGCGATGATGCCGCCCAGCAGCACGCCGCCCGCGCTGAACAGCAGGAAGCCCGAAAGCGCCATGCTGGCCGCCGAGAAGGGCGTGCCGTGGATCTGCGCCAGGCCGACGACGGTGAAGGTCTGGATGCCGCCATTGGCCATGGCCAGGCAGAAGAAGAACAGCAGGTTGCGCAGGATCGGCGCGCTCAGCAGCAGGTCGAGGCCGACCTTCTGGCCGCCGTCTTCTGCGGGCTGCTGGCCGGGCTTGTGTACGACGCGCGGCAGGATGCTGCCGGCGACGATCAGCACGAAGGCGGTCGCGATCGACAGGCCGGCGACGAACAGGAAGGCGCCGCGCCAGCCCCACAAGGCTGCGCAGGCCAGCGCCAGCGCCGGCGTCACGCCCGAGCCGAGGTAGCCCGCAAAGGTGTGGATCGAGAAGGCCTTGCCGATGCGCTTGTGGTCGATGGTGGCCGACAGGATCGAGTAGTCGGCGGGGTGATAGACCGTGTTGGCGAGGCCGAGGAAGCCGTAGGCGATGACGAAGAACCAATAGCCGGGCAGCAGCGCGGCCGCCGCGACGGCGATGCCGCCCAGGATCAGGCCGCCGGTCAGCATGGCGCGCGGGCCGACACGGTCGACCAGGAAGCCGGCCGGCGTCTGCAGCAGGGCCGAGGCGGCGTTGAACGCCGTGAGCGCGAAGCCAATCTCGACATAGCTGACGCCGAACGCCTCGCGGACCTCGCCGAACAGCGGTGGCAGCAGCATGATGTGAACGTGGCTCACGAAATGCGCCACGGCGATCAGCGCGATGACCTTGAATTCGCGGGCCTTCTTCGCATCGGTGCCGGCGTCTCTGGCCGGCAGGTCGAATGAGTTACTCGTCGACGACATTGACGCCCAAAGTCCCTATGCCTGAGATCTCGACTTCCAGCCTGTCGCCGGCCTTCATCCAGAGCGGCGGCTTGCGGCCCGTGCCGACGCCGTCGGGCGTGCCGGTCGCGATGATGTCGCCCGGCTCCAGCCAGGTCACGGTCGAGAGATACTCGATGATGGTCGCGACATCGAAGATCATGTGGTCGGTCGTGTCGTGCTGCACCACGGCGCCGTTCAGCCGCGTCGTGAGCTCGAGCCGCCGAGGATCGGGGATCGTATCGGCCGTGACCATCCACGGTCCGAGCGGTCCCGTCCGCGGGAAATTCTTGCCGGCGAAGACCGAATGCTTCTGGAAGTCGCGCACGCTGCCGTCGATGAAGCAGGTGTAGCCCGCGATCACCGACAGGGCGCTGGCGCGCGGGACGTGCCGGCAGCGGTCGCCGATCACGATGGCCAACTCGCCCTCATAGTCGAAGTGGGTCGAGGCGCGTGGCCGCACGATGTCGCCGCCGTGGTGCACCAGCGTGTCGTGAAGCCGGGAGAAGACGCTGGGCACCGTCGGAATCTGGCGTCCGACCTCACCGACATGGCTCGCATAGTTGAGGCCGACGCAGAGGATCTTGGCGGGATCGGGAATGACCGGCAGCAACTCGACGTCGTTGAACGTCATATCAGCGGTTGCGATCTTCGTGACTGCGCGGAGTTCGTCCAATGCCTTCGCGGCGATGGCCTCGCGCAAACCGGACCAGCGCCCCTTCGTGCGCGCCGACAGATCGACGATGCCGCCGTCGACGGCCGCGCCGAATTTGTTCGCGCCCGCATGGCGAAAGCTGACCAACCGCATGGGGATCGACCCTAGGGCGATTGCAGCAGCTTCGAAAGACCTTTGGAGAGTTTGATGCTGTCGACGGCGCCCGGCTTCGCAAGTGCACCATGGGTCGCCTTGGCAGGCTTCTGAAGCGCCAGCCCCTCGGCCATCGAAATGGCGCAGGCCACGCCGTCGAGAAGCGGGGCATCGACCATGGGCTTCAACTTGGCGGCGAGGCCGGCGAGGCCGGCGCCGCCCAGGATCACGACGTCCGCACCATCCTCGCGGACGCAGGCAGAACACCCGTCCGCAAGCAACTCCATGGCCGCCTTGGGATTGCGCGCGATGTCGGCGCCGGTCGGCGCCACGGTGCGGACGGAGGCGAGGCGCGAGGTGAGCCCGTGCCCCGCGACGAACTCTTCCAGCATCGACTTCCAGCGCTCGCCGCCGGTGACGATGGAGAAACGGTTGCCCAGGGCGCAGGCCTGCAGGATCGACGCATCAGCCATGCCGACGACCGGCACGGGACTGACCTCCTTGAGGGCCGCGAGTCCGGGGTCGCCGAAACAGGCCAGCACGACCACGTCCTTCGGGCCGCGATCGTTGGCATAGGCGTCGAGCGCGGCATGGCTCGCGATGGCATAGGCCGCACGGGAGGCGATGTAGCGCGGACCGAAGGAGCCGGTGAGCGCCCGCAGACGCGTACCCTTGGAGGCGAAGCCCTTCGCGGTCTTCAGCACGAGGTCGGTGATCGACTTCGTCGTGTTGGGATTGATCAGCAGGATGTTCGTCATGGTCAGGTTCGCATGGTTTCCGCGAGGCGCGCGGCATCGTGATTCTCGCCGATCGACATCGAGCAGATGCGCGAGATGTGGGTGAGCGGCAGGCCGCTTTCGCGGGCCCATTCATTGATCTGTGCCTGGGCGAGCTTCTGGTCCTTCTTGGACGTACCTTTCTCGCTGATCGGCACGCCGGCATCGCGCAGGCACATCATCAGGTCGCCGGTCAGGATGAAGGAATCGCGCCCGAGGAAACGCAGCAGGTACTGGCCGGAAAAGCCGCCGAGCCTGGATCCGCGTTTGGCGAAGATCTCGAGCAGGCCGATCTGGTCGTCGGCCGGCCAGGCCGCGAGGAACCTGCCGAAGCTGCCATGCTCCGCCGCGATCTCGGTGACGAACTTCGCGTTGTCGCGCACCGACCGGATGCTCGTCGGGTTGCGCACGATCCGCGTGTCCCGCGTCAGTCCCTCCCAGAATTCGCTGGGCTGGAACAGGAGTCGCTTGGGGTTGAAACCGAGGAAGGCTTCCTCGAAGCCCGGCCACTTCTTGTCGATCACGCTCCACACGAAGCCCGCGCAGAACACTCGGCGCGCCATCTCCGCGAGAACCCGGTCGTCCGTGAGCTTCGCCAGGGCCTTGTTGTCTCGCGGCTTCGGCAGCAGGGCCGCCAGCGCCTTCTCGCCGCCCTTGCGCTTGGCGGCGCGCGCCTGGATCGACTTGAAGCTGACGCGCGCCATGGCGGCTACTCGAGCCAGCCGTCGAAGAAATCGAACACGCTGGCCTTGAACAGCGGATGGCCGATGCAGGAGAAGTGATCGCAGCCCGGCAGGGTCACGGCCTTGGCACCGGGGATGGCGTCGGCCAGTCCCTGCGGCGGCCCGGCGAGCTGGTCGCGGGCACCGGCCACGACCAGCGTCGGGCGCCGGATCGCCATCAGCGAGTCGGAGGTGAGCAGCAGCCGCGGTCCGCGCGAGCAGGCGGCGAGGGCCAGCCGGTCTTCCTTCTGCTCGTCGGCGAAGTGCCGGAAGCTCCTGAGCATCGGGTCGGCGATCTCGTCGGGGCTGGCCGCTTCCATGGCCTCGGCCATGGCGCCCTCGGCGCGCGGCGGATCGAACAACTTGCCGCCGACGCCCGCGACCACGAGATGATCGATGCGGCCGGGATCGAGCAGGGCGGCCGTCAGGGCGATGTGCGCGCCCATCGAGAAGCCGAGCACGTGCGCGCGCTCGACGCCGGCATGGTCCATCAATGCAAAAAGATCGCGAGCCATGGCTTCGCGGTCGTAGAGGGCCGGATCGTGTGGCTTGGCGCTCTCGCCATGGCCGCGATTGTCGAGCGCGAAGCCGCGCAGCCCTTTGGCGGCGATGGCGTCGTACCAGCCCATGCGCTTCCAGTTTTCGGTGCGGTTCGCGGAAAAGCCGTGCACCAGCACGATCGCCTTGCGGCCATCGGCGGGACCGAATTCGTCGTAGGCGAGGTCGAGCCCATCGGCGGTGAAGTGAGCCATGACTTTCCCTAACAAGTGGCATGAACTGCGACAAGGTTGATCGCGCTGCCCAAGTGTCGGACAACCGCGTCAACGAGAAGAGGAAACCCATGACGGAACATCGCGGCAAGATCGGCAAGACGGTTCGGGACTCGCAGCCCCATTGGCCGGAGACGCCGAAGCGTCCCAAGGGCGCGCCCAACATTCTCGTCATCCTGTTCGACGATGTCGGCTTCTCGGACTTCGGCTGCTACGGCTCGCCGATCGAGACCCCGGCCATCGACGCCATCGCCAAGCGCGGGCTGCGCTACACCGGCTTTCACACGACCGCCATGTGTTCGACGACGCGCGCCGCACTGCTCACCGGCCGCAACCATCATTCGGTCGGCGTCGGCTGCCTGGCCAACTTCGACTCAGGCTACCCCGGCTACCGCGGCAAGATCAGCCGCGAGGCGGGTACGATCGCCGAGATGCTGCGGCCGCACGGCTATCGCAACTACATGCTGGGCAAGTGGCACGTGACGCCGCTCACCGAATCGGGTGCCACCGGCCCGTTCGATGGCTGGCCGCTCGGCCGCGGCTTCGACCGCTATTACGGCTTCATGGATGCCGAGACCGACCAGTATGCGCCGGAGCTGGTGCGCGACAACACACCGGTCGATCCGCCGGGCACCTTCGCGACCGGCTATCACCTGACGTCGGACCTGGTCGACCAGGCGATCCGCTACCTCGCCGATCACGTCGCCGACAATGCCGAGACTCCTTGGCTCACCTGGGTCGCGTTCGGCGCCTGCCATGCGCCGCACCAGGCGCCGTTCAACCTGATCTCCAAGTACGACTCGGTGTTCGCCGGAGGCTGGGACGCCGAGCGCGAGCGCCGCCTCGCGCGCCAAATCGACATGGGTATCGTGCCGAAGGGCACGCAGTTGCCGCCGCGCAACGACTCCGTGCGGGCCTGGGCCGAGATTGCCGAACCCGAGCGCCGCCTGTTCACCCGGCTGCAGGCCGCCTACGCCGCCATGCTCGACCATGCCGACCAGCATATCGGCCGGCTGATGGCCTTCCTCGAGAACAGCGGCCAGCTCGACGATACGCTGGTCATCGTCATGTCCGACAACGGCGCCAGCCAGGAGGGCGGCCCGTTCGGCATGATCAACGCCATGGGCCCCTACAATCTCCGCCGCGAATCGCTCGAGGAGAAGATCGCGCGCATCGACGATATCGGCGGACCGGACACGCACTCCAACTTCCCGTGGGGCTGGGCGATGGCGGCCAACACACCGCTGCGCCGCTACAAGCAGAACACGCATGGCGGCGGCATCCGCGATCCGCTGGTCATGGCCTGGGACAAGGGCATCGCCGCGCGCGGCGAGCTGCGCCACCAGTTCTGCCACGCCAGCGACCTGGTGCCGACCCTGCTCGACGTCGTCGGCATCAAGCCGCCCAAGGTGGTCAACGGGGTGAAGCAGATGCCGCTCGAAGGCACCAGCTTCGCGAAGAGCCTGAAGAATGCGAAGGCGAAGTCGAAGGCCAAGCCGCAGTATTTCGAGATGTTCGGCCATCGTGGCCTGGTGCAGGACGGCTGGAAGGCCGTCTCGTTCCATCCGCCAGGGACCGACTTCGCCGACGACAAGTGGGAACTCTACCACCTCGACGAGGATTTCAACGAGACCAACGATCTTGCCGAGAAGGAGCCCGAGCGGCTTAAGGCGATGATCGAGGAATGGTGGCGCCAGGCCGAGGCGAGCAACGTGCTGCCGCTCGACGACCGCTTCGGCCCGCGCTTCGCCGACAATGCCAAGCGTTTCCACGGACCCCGCAATCGCTTCGTGTTCCATGCCGGCATGGGCCACGTCCCGACCGACGTGGCGCCCGACGTGCGCAACCGGACCTACACGATCGAGGCCGACGTCCAGGTCGACGGGCCGATGACCGAGGGCGTGCTGATCGCCCATGGCGATATGACGACCGGCTATTCCCTCTACATGAAGGACGGCAAGCTCGCCTACGACATGAACATCGGCGGCGAGCATCACCTGATCGTCTCCGACCGTCCGGTGCCGGCGGGCAACCGCAAGCTGGCGGTACGCATGCGCCGCAACCAGGGGCGCAACATCGCGACGATCCTGATCGACGGGGAGCCGGCGGGCAGCTTCGACACCCAGAACGGCTTCGTGAGCTTCATCTCCTGGTCGGGTCTCGACATCGGCCGCGACCGGTCGAGCCCGGTCTCGCACTACGAGGCGCCGTTCGCCTTCACCGGCAAGCTGCGCAAGGTGACCGTGCTGATGGACGACGACCAGGCGCTCGACCCGGTCGCAGCGGCAACGGCGGCGCTGGCGCGCGAGTGAGCACTACGCCCAATCGGTCGGGCATCGACGGGCCATACGCCTGGCGTCTGGCGCTGGTGTCGATGCTCTGCATCGCGTTGGGCGGTGGCGGCATCTATCTGCCGATGGTCGGGTTGAAGGAGATGGCGGCCGATTTCGGCGACCAGCGCGCCGTACCGTCCTTTGCCTACATGGTGGGCTTCTTCGGCATGGGCGTGGGCGGCGTCTTCATGGGCTGGCTGGCGGATCGCACCAGCCCGCGCGTGCCGCTGGTGATCGCCGGCATCTCGATTGCCATCGGCGGTTTTGCCGCCTCGCGCGGCGGCGAGATCGCGCTCTATGCCGGCTATGCGGTCCTGCTGGGCTTCTTCGGCAATGCCGGCACCTTCACGCCGGCGATGAACAACGTGCAGGGCTGGTTCGAGAAGCGCCGCAACATGGCCGTCGCGCTGATCTCCATCGGACCGGCGGTGGCCGGCTCGGTCTGGCCGCAGGTCTATCGCGTTCTCCTGCCGGAGATCGGCTGGCGCGAAACGCTGCTCGTCTACGGGCTGGTGTCCGGTGCGCTTCTGCTGCTGGGCGCTCTCTATGTCCGCGCGGCGCCGACCCTGCGCGGGCCGGGCGGGCGGCGGCGCGAGGAGAAGGTGCATCTGCCGCTGCCCTCCTCGATGATCATGCTGCTGCTGTCGGCGGCCAGCTTCTGCTGCTGTGCCGCCATGGCGATCCCCTTCGTGCACATGGTCGCCTTCTGCGGCGATCTCGGCTATCCCGCGGCGCGCGGGACGGAGGCGGTGTCGCTGGTGTTGGTCTCGGCCATCGTCGCCACCTTCGTCATGGCGCGCCTCGCCCAGCGAATCGGGCCGCTGCCCGTCAGCCTGCTCTGCTCGGTGATCCAGATCGGCTCGCTGGTCGGCTTCCTCTACGTGCGCGACATCAACGGCATCTACGCCCTGTCGCTGCTGCACGGCATTCCGTTCATCGCCATCGTGCAGGGCTATGCGCTCAACCTGCGCTTCCTCTATGGACCCACTATCGCCGGCTGGCGACTGGGCGTGGTGATGCTGTTCGCCATGGCCGGCATGGCGGCCGGCGGCTGGCTGGGCGGTTTCATCTTCGACGCGACGCTCTCCTACACGTCGGCGTTCCGGTCGGCGCTCGCCTTCAACCTGCTCAACCTGATGCTGCTGGGCATCCTCTACATGGCCCAGCGGCGGCGGCAGATGGTCAGTCTGCCTTGATGCCGGACTGGGCGATCACCTTGCTCCAGCGCTGATCCTCGCTTCTCAGGAACGCGGCGAACTGAGCCGCGTCCATCGCATGCGGAATCGCACCCACCGCGAGGAACTTCTTCTGGATTTCCGGCATGCCGACCACCTTCACCACCGCGTCCGACAGGCGCTTCACCTTGTCGGCGGGTGTCTGTGCCGGCAGGAGGACCGCCAGCCACGCACTGGCCTCGAGCCCGGGAAAGCCCTGCTCGGCGATGGTCGGCGTGTTGGGGAAGAAGGACAGGCGATCGCGCGTGCTGACGGCGATCAGGCGCAGGCGCCCGGCATCGATATGCGGTTTGGTGACCGTGACCGTATCCATCGCGACCTGCACCGTGCCGGCGACGAGGTCGTTCATGGCCGGTGGGCTGCCCTGATAGGGAACATGGAGGATTCGCATGCCGGCCTTGGTCTTCAGCTCCTCCATCGCGACATGGCTCAACGTGCCGTTGCCCGAGGAGGGATGGCTGAGCTTGTCCGGGTTGGCCTTGGCGTAGGCGATCAGCTCGGGCAGCGTCTTCACCGGCAGCGACGGGTGCACGACCAGTACCAGCGGCAGGTCGCACACGCGGGCCACCGGCTCGAAGCTGGTCAGGCTCTGGTAGGTCACGTTCTTGTAGAGGTGCGGATTGATGGCCAGGGCGGCGAGCGGCGACAGGACGAAGGTGCTGCCGTCCGGCGCCGCGCGGGCGACCAGGCCGAGGGCGATGCTGCCGCCTTGGCCCGGCTTGTTATCGACGATGACGGTTTCGCCGAGCTCGGGCTTCAGCGCATCGGCGAGCAGCCGTGCGACGATGTCGGTCGCCTGGCCGGCGGGAAAGCCGACCACCATCTTCGCGACCTTGTCGCCTTGAGCCTGGGCCTGCGGCGCCGCCAGGATGGCGATCGAGAGCGCGCCAAATGTACGTCGTAGCATCGTGATCCTCCCTAGATGACCTTGCGTGCCCTGAGGTCCGCGATCTCCGCCGCGGACAGGCCCAGGCCGCCATAGACTTCCTCGTTATGCTGGCCGATCGCCGGACCGGCATGTCGCACGGCGCCCGGCGTTTCGGAGAAGCGCGGCACCACCCCCTGCATGCGCACCGAGCCCAGTTCGGCGTCGGGCACGCTCATGATTGCCTGGCGGGCCCGGAACTGCGGGTCGGCGAAGACGTCGGCGATGTCGTAGATCGGCGAGAAGCCGACCTCGTGGCGGGTGAAGGTCTCGCGCAATTGCGCGAGGGTGAGCTTGCCGATGGCGGTACCGACGATCTCGTCTAGCTCTCGGTAATTCTTCACCCGTGCCGGATTGAGGGCGAATCGCGGATCCTCCAGCAGGTGCTTCAGGTCGAGCGCCGCGCAGAGGCGCACGAAGATGCTCTGGGTCGAGGCCGCGATCGATGCCCACTTGTCGTCGGCGGTGCGATAGACGTTGCCCGGCGCCGCGTACTGGCTGCGATTGCCCGACCGCGTGCGCACGGCGCCGAGCTGGTCATATTCGATGGCGAGGAACTCGAGCGTGCGCATCATCGCCTCGGTCGCCGAGCAGTCGATCTCCTGGCCGCGCCGCTCGGGATGGCGCGCGAGATCGTGCAGGGCGGCGAGGATGCCCAGTGCGCCGAACAGGCCTGCAACGGCGTCGGAAATCGGATAGCCGAGATGCAGTGGCCGCCCGTCCTCCTCGCCGCAGATCTGGGTGAAACCGCTCATCGCCTCGAAGATGCGCGCGAAGCCCGGCCGCCCGGCATACGGCCCGTCCTGGCCGAAGCCGGTCACGCGCAGGATCGTAAGGCGCGGATTGAGGCCCTGCAGCCAGGCCCGCGTGATTCCCCAGCCGTCGAGCGTGCCCGGGCGGAAATTCTCGACCAGCACGTCGGCATCGGCCACCAGCTTCGCGAACAGGTCGCGTCCCTCGGGCAGCCGAAGGTCGAGCGTCACGCCCTTCTTGTTGCGGTTGGTGACCTTCCACCACAGCGGCACACCATCCTTGTGCGGCGCCAGCGCGCGCAGCGAGTCGCCGACGCCCGGCATCTCGACCTTCACGATCTCGGCGCCATAGTCGCCCAGCAGGCCCGCCGCGAACGGGCCGGCCACGACCGTGGAGATGTCGACGATGCGCAGGCCCTTGAGCGGTCCGGCGGCTTCGGGTTGGTTGGTCGTCATCGGGCGTCTCCTTCTGGTCGTGGTGGGCCGATGCGCATGCGGAGCCGTCAAGGCAGCTAAACCGGCTTTGCGCGATAGCATGGGCAGACAGGCGCGGGCGAAGGCTGGCAGACTGGACGCTGGAGGCAGTGCATGAGCAACGAACTTTGGCGTCTTACCGCAGTCGAGGCCGTTTCGCGCCTCAAGAAGAAGGAGATTTCGCCCCTCGACCTCGTGGACGCTTCGGCAGCGCGCATGGCCCAGGTCGAACCCGCCGTGAACGCCATGCCGACGCTCTGCCTCGACCGCGCGCGCGACCATGCGAAGCGGATCATGGACGGCAAGGCCAACGAAGCCGACGGTGAAGCGGGCTGGCTGGCCGGTCTTCCGGTGTCGATCAAGGACCTGACCGACGTGGCGGGCGTGCGCACCACCTACGGCTCCCCGATCTTCGCCAACCACGTGCCGGAGAGGTCCAACCCGCTGGTCGAGCGCATCGAGCGCAAGGGCGGCATCGTGGTGGGCAAGTCGAACACGCCGGAATTCGGCGCCGGCGGCAGCACCTTCAACGAAGTGTTCGGCCGCACGCGCAACCCCTGGAACACCTCGCTGACCTGCGGCGGTTCCACCGGCGGCGGCTCGGTCTCGGTGGCGACCGGCGAGGTCTGGCTGGCGCACGGCTCGGACCATGGCGGTTCGCTGCGGCGGCCCGGCACCTACTGCTCGACCGTCGGGCTGCGCCCGTCGGCCGGCCGCGTGACGCGCGGCACCTCCAACAATCTCTATTCACCGCAATCGGTCCAGGGCCCGATGGCCCGGAATGTCGCCGACCTGGCTCTGTTCCTCGACACCATGTCGGGCTTCTGCCCGCACGACGCCATGACCTTCGATGCGCCTGGCGTGTCGTTCAGCGCGGCGGTGGCCCATCCGGTGGTCCCGAGGCGCGTCGCCTTCACCATCGACTTCGGCGGCCGGTTCGAGGTCGATCGCGAGATCCGCGAGATCTGCACGAGGATGGCGCAACGCTTCGAGGAGCTGGGCTGCATCGTCGAGGAAGCCTCACCCGATTTCGGACCGGTCGACGACGTCTTCATGGCGCTGCGCAGCCAGCAATTCGTCGTCGATCGCGAGCTGCAGATCCAGCAGCATCGCGACAAGTTCAAGCCCGACATCATCTGGAACACCGAGCTCGGGCTCAGACAGACGACCAGCCAGCTCGCCTGGGCCGAGCGTGAGCGAGCGGCGCTGTACCGGCGGATGTTCACCTTCTTCCAGACCTACGACCTGCTGGTGACGCCCGGCGCACCCACCGCCGCTTTCGATGTCAACCTGCGCGCGCCCGCGACCATCGCCGGCAAGAAACTGGAAAACTACATGTCGGGCTCGACCTTGAATTCGGCGATCACCGTGACCGGGAGCCCGGCGATCGCCGTGCCCTGCGGCTTCGACAGTTTCGGTCGGCCGGTGGGTTTGCAGCTCGTCGGCAAGCCTCGCGGCGAGGCGGCGCTCCTGCAGGCCGCAGCGCTCTACGAGAAGATGGTCGGATTCGATCGATTGCTCCCCATCGACCCGAGGCCGGGAACCGTGCCACCATCCTCCCCATAAGAACGCAACAGGGGAGGGAACAATGCGGGTCGTCATCACCGGCGCGAGCCGCGGCATCGGACGCGCGACTGCCTTGAAACTGGCCGCCGACGGCGCAGAGGCCATGACCCTGTGCGACGTGGCCTATCTCGACGAACTCGAGGGCCTGGCCGCCAACCTGCGCACCTCGGGCTGCAAGGTGCGCACCCTCAAGGCCGACATGGCGCGCCCCACCGAGCCCGCCAAGGTGATCGCGGCGGCCGTCAAGGCGATGGGCGGCATCGATGCCCTGGTCGGCAATGCCGGCATCACCGCACCCGCGAAGCTGGTCGATCTCGACCTCGCGACCTGGAACCGGGTGTTCGACATCAACCTGCGCGCCAACTGGCTGCTCGCGAAGGCCGCCCACCCGCATCTCAAGCGCTCCAAGGGCGCGATCGTGATGCTGGCGTCGATGGCCGGCGTGGTGCCGCAGCTTCCGACCGGCGCCTACAGTCCGACCAAGGCGGCGCTGATCATGCTGACCGAGATGATGGCGCAGGAATGGGCGCCCGACGGCATCCGCGCCAACGCCGTATGTCCCGGCTTCGTTCACACCTCCATGACCGATGCGATCTACAGCAAGCCCGCACTGGCGCGCGGCCGCGCCAGAATGGTGCCGCTCGGCCGGGTCGCCAAGCCGGGCGATATCGCCGACGCCATCGCCTTCCTGCTCGGTCCGCAGGCCAGCTACATCACCGGCCAGTCGCTGCTGGTCGATGGCGGGCTCGTGCGCTCGGTCCTCAACCATGTTCCGGGAGTCGCCGCGACACCGCGGGCCCGATAAGATGGAGCGATACGCTCCCATCTTCACGCAGCTCGCATGGAAACCTCGACCAGGACGGCGCGCCAGCTCTACGAGGCCTTGAAGGCCGATCCCCAAAGGCGGCGTTTCGGCTTCGGGCGCAAGCCTGCGCTCGTGAACGTAGACCTCCAGAATGCCTACACGCGGCCGTCGGAGTTCGCGACCGCCTACGAGACCGATCCCCGCCAGATCGAGCATGTGAACGGGCTGGCGCGGCTCCTGCGTTCCCATGGCTGCCCGGTGATCTGGACCTATGTCGCCTATCTCGATTCGGGCGAGGATTGCGGTGTCTGGGGAACGCGTGCCGACATGTCGAGGGCGCTGCGCAGCATCAGGGCCGGCGACCGGCGGGCGCAGTTCGACGATCGCTGCGACGTCGACCGCGACCGTGACATCGTCATGAACAAGCGCATGGCCTCTGCCTTCTTCGAGACGAACCTGGGGTCGCTGCTCACCTTTCACCAGGTCGATACGGTGATCGTCACCGGCGGCTCGACGTCGGGCTGCGTGCGCGCCACGGTGGTCGACAGTCTTTCGCGCAGCTTCCGCACGATCGTTCCCGAGGAGTGCGTCGCCGACAAGCATGAGAGCCCGCACTTCGCCAACCTCTACGACATGATGGCGAAATACGCCGACGTCCTGCCGGTGGCCGAAGTGGTCGATTTCCTGGAGCGCTACGAGCCGCCGGCCTAGTTGAAGATCGACGGATCGATCAGAGGGCGACCGCGCGGGCGGGCGGCTTCGGGGCGGTCGCATTTCTGGAAGAGGCCACGGCCGGCCGAGCCGCTCATGCGGCCTTCCTCCATCACCACCTCGCCGCGCGACAGGGTCATCACCGGATAGCCGGTGAGTTCGCGCCCCTCGTAGGGCGTGTAGTCGCAATTGTGATGGAGGATCGAATTGGTGAGGCTCACGCGGCGCTCGGGATCCCACAGCACGATGTCGGCATCCGAGCCGACCGCGATCGTGCCCTTGCGGGGATGCAGGCCGTAGATCCTGGCGGCGTTGGTCGAGCTTAGCGCCACGAACTGCTGCAGCGTGATGCGGCCCTTGTTGACGCCTTCGGAGAAGAGCAGCGGCAGGCGGGTCTCGACGCCCGGTACGCCGTTGGGGATCTTGCGGAAGCTCTCGCGCGCCCCCGGCAGTTTCTTGCCGCGCACGTCGTCGAACCTGAAGGCGGCGTGGTCGGAGGAAAGGACCTGGAAGGTATTGGCCGCGAGGCCGGTCCAGATATGCTCCTGGTTGTCGGTGCCGCGCGGCGGCGGCGAGCAGACGCACTTGGCGCCTTCGTCGCCCGGCTTCTCGAAATCCTCCTCGCTCAGGAACAGGTATTGCGGGCAGGTCTCGCCATAGACCCTGAGGCCCCGCGCCTGGGCGCGCTGGATCTCGTGCATCGCTTCCTTGGCCGAGACGTGGACCAGCAGCATCGGCACGTCGAGCAGTTCCGCCAGCGAAATGGCGCGGTGCGTGGCCTCGCGCTCGACCACGAAGGGGCGCGAGGTCGCGTGGAACTTCGCGGCCGTCATGCCCTTCAGCTCCAGCCGCTCGGTCAGCCAGGTGATGCAGTCGGAATTCTCTGCATGGATCATGAGCATCGCCTGCTCGCGGCGGGCGGCAGCCAGCGCGTCGAGCATCTCGCGGTCGGTCAGCTTCACGTCGTCGTAGGTCATGTAGACCTTGAACGAGGTGTAACCGTCGGCGACCAGAGCGGTGAAATCCTGCCCCATGATCTTCTCGCTGGCATCCGACAGGATCACGTGGAACGCATAGTCGATCAGCGACTTGCCTTCGGCGCGCGCGTGATACTTGTTGACCGCGTCGCGCAGGGGCTGGCCCTTGTTCTGGTAGGCGAAGGGAATGATGGTGGTGGTTCCGCCAGCCGCGGCGGCGCGGCTGCCGCTTTCGAAATCGTCGCAGAAGACCGAGCCGTCGGCCGTGTCCTGGTCGAAATGAACATGCGCGTCGATGCCGCCGGGCACGGCGATCAGGCCCGTGGCGTCGATCTCGCGGCGCCCCTTGTCGAGCCGCTCGCCCAGCGCAACGACGCGCCCGCCGACGATGCCGATATCGCCCTTCACCACGTCGGAGGCCGTGGCAATCGTCGTGTTGCGGATGACGAGATCGTACTCGGCCATGAGTCCTCCCGGGGCGGCTTTGCGCTGTAGTATAGCAAGTCCCGTGCCCGTCCCCGGTGGCCCCGTCTGCGCCTAGACCGGGGACGCGGCCCGGTCCAAACTCGTGCCAACAAAATGGGAATGGCAATGAAACGCTGGGTTGGCTCCCTGATCTCCGTGCTGGCCGCCGTCGGTCTCGGCGCGCTCGCACATGCACAGGCCGTCGCCATAAAGCCGGCCGTCGTCTTCAGTACCGGCGGCAAGTTCGACAAGTCCTTCAACGAGGGTGTCTGGCAGGGCGCCGAGCGCTTCAGGAAGGAGACGAACATCGCGGTGGCGGAGTTCGAGCCCAGCAACGAGACGCAGTTCGAGCAGGCGCTGCGTCGCTTCGCCCAGCGCGGCCAGGATCCGATCATCGCGGTCGGCTTTGCGCAGGCGGTCGCTCTCGACAAGGTCGCCCGGGAATTCCCCAACATCCACTTCACCGTGATCGACAGCGTGGTGGACCTGCCCAACGTCCAGTCGGTCGTGTTCAAGGAACAGGAAGGCTCCTTCCTCGTCGGCGTGCTGGCGGCAATGGCGTCGAAGACCGGAAAGATCGGCTTCGTGGGCGGCATGGACATCCCGCTGGTGCGCCGCTTCCAGTGTGGCTTCGAGCAGGGCATCAAATACGCCAGTCCCAATGCCGAGCTGATCACCAACATGACCGGCACGACACCCGCCGCCTGGAACGATCCGGGCCGCGGCGCCGAGCTGGCCAAGGGCCAGTTCGATCGCGGGGTCGACGTCGTCTACGCCGCCGCCGGCAGCACCGGCCTGGGCATCCTCCAGGCGGCCAAGGACCGCGGCAAGCTCGGCATCGGCGTCGATTCCAACCAGAACCATCTGCATCCCGGCAACATGCTGACCTCGATGCTGAAACGCGTCGATCTCGCGGCCTATGACAGCTTCAAGGCGGCCCGGAACAACGAGTGGAAGGGCGGCGTGCAGGTGCTGGGCCTCAAGGAAGGCGGCGTCGACTGGGCGCTCGACAAGGACAACGAAATGCTCGTCACGCCGCAGATGAAGGCGGCGGTCGAGGCCGCGAAAGCCGGCATCATCTCGGGCCAGATCGTCGTCCACGACTATATGAGCAACAATTCGTGCAAGAGCTGACGGTCGACGCGGCGATAGAGCTTCGGCGAATCGACAAGTCGTTCGGCAGCGTGCATGCGGTGCGGGGCGCCTCGCTCAGAGTGGAGCGGGGCAGCATCACCGGCATCGTGGGCGAGAACGGCGCCGGCAAGTCGACCTTGATGAGCATTCTCTACGGGCTCTATCGCGCCGACGCGGGCGAGATCCTGATCGACGGACGGCCGGTCGAGATGGCGGGGCCACGCGATGCCATCGACCATGGCATCGGCATGGTCCACCAGCACTTCATGCTGGTCGACAGTTTCACGGTGCTGGAGAACCTGGTGCTGGGGGCCGAAGGCGGTGCGTTGCTGGCCGGCGGACTCGCGGCGGCGCGGACCGAGCTGGGCCGCCTCGCAGGCGAATACGGTCTGGCCGTCGATCCCGACGCGCGTGTCGCCGACCTGTCGGTGGGCGAACAGCAGCGGGTCGAGATCCTCAAGGTGCTTCTTCGCGGCGCGCGCATCCTCATCCTGGACGAACCCAGCGCCGTGCTGACGCCACAGGAGACCGACCGGCTGCTGGAGATCCTGCGCCTGCTGCGCGACCGCGGCGTCACGGTCGTCCTGATCACCCACAAGCTGCGCGAGATCCTCGCGGTGACCGACAAGGTGATCGTCATGCGGCGCGGCGAGGTGGTGGCGGAGCGCCGGACGGCGGAAACGCGGGCCGAGGAGCTCGCCGAGCTGATGGTCGGCCGCAAGGTGCGCTTCGATCTCGACAAGGCGCCGGCGCGCAAAGGCGAGACGATGCTGGCCGCGCGCCACCTGTCGCTGGTCGATGGCCGAGGCGTGCGTCTGCTCGACGACATCTCGCTGGAGGTGAGGGCGGGGGAGATCGTGGGCATCGCCGGTGTTTCCGGCAATGGACAGACCGAGCTGCTGCAGGTCCTCTCCGGCATTCGCTCGCCGACCGGCGGCGAGATGGAAGTCTGTCGCCGCAAGGTCGATGCCGCCCATCCCGCCGATCCGGCCGAGATGAGGAATCTCGGAGTGGCTCATGTGCCGGAAGACCGGCTGCGGCAGGGCCTCGTACCGGCCTTCCTGGCTTCGGAAACCTCGATCCTCGGCTATCAGGACCGCGAACCCTTCTGCCACAACTACCTGATGGACGGTCCGGCCGTCGGCAAGTATTGCGCCGATCTGATGGAGCGCTTCGATGTGCGGCCGCGCGCGCCGGGCCTGCGCTCGTCCAACTTCTCCGGCGGCAACCAGCAGAAGCTGATCCTGGCGCGCGAGATGGCGCGCAATCCCAAAGTGCTGCTGGTGGGGCAGCCGACGCGCGGCGTCGACATCGGCGCCATCGAATTCATCCGCCGCGAGCTGGTCCGGAGCCGCGACGCGGGGTGCGCGGTACTGGTCGTATCGGTCGAGCTGGAGGAGATCCTGTCGCTGGCCGACCGCATCCTCGTGATGTTCGGCGGGCGCATCGTGGGCGAGGTCGCCGCCGGGGAGGCGGACGAGCGCACGCTGGGCCTGATGATGGCGGGTGCGCGGGCGGCATGAGCGCATCGCGCCGTCCGCTGCCCGGTTGGGTCGAGGTGGGCCTGCTGCCGTTCGCCAACATCGCGATGGCGTTCCTGCTCGTCGGCATCATCGTCGCGGTGATCGGCGTCGATCCCCTCCAGGCGCTGAAACTGCTGGTCCTGGGCGCCGTCGGGTCGTCCGAATCGATCGGCTACACGCTCTACTACGCCACCAATTTCATTTTCACGGGTCTTGCCGTCGCGGTGGCCTTCCATGCCGGCCTGTTCAACATCGGTGGCGAGGGTCAGGCCTATATCGGTGGGCTGGGCTGCGGTCTCGCCGTGCTGGCGCTCGACCACCATCTCCCGGGTCCGCTGATGATCCCGCTCGCCATCCTCGCGTCGGCGGCTTTCGGTGCGGCCTGGGCCGCCATTCCCGCCTGGATGCAGGCCTGGCGCGGCAGCCACATCGTGATCACCACCATCATGTTCAACTTCGTGGCCTCGGCGCTGATGGTCTACCTGATGGTGAACGTGCTGATCGCGCCGGGATCGATGACGCCGCAGAGCCGCGGCTTCGCCGCTTCCGCCTCCGTGCCGTCGATGCAGGGCGTGCTGCAGTGGATCGGCATCCCGGTCGCGCCATCGGCGCTCAACCTGTCGCTGCTGCTCGCGCTTCTGGCTTGCGTCGGCGTCTGGATCTTCCTGTGGCACACGCCCTGGGGATACTCGTTGCGCACCATGGGCCAGAATCCGGAAGCAGCCGTCTATGCCGGCACCAACCTCAGGCGCATGACCATGCTGGCCATGTGCCTGTCCGGCGCCCTGGCCGGCGGCGTCGCGGTCAACGAGCTGCTGGGCGTGCATCATCGGCTGGTGCTCGACTTCGCCGCCGGCTACGGCTTCACGGGCATCGCAGTGGCGCTGATGGGAAGAGGCCATCCCCTGGGCATCGTGCTGGCAGCGCTGCTGTTCGGCGCGCTGCAACAGGGCGGAGCGGAACTCGCCTTCGAGGTTCCGGCGATCACGCGCGAAATGGTCGTCGTGATCCAGGGGCTCGTGATCCTGTTCTCGGGTGCGCTCGTCCATCTGCCGCGGCCGTGGCTGCAGGCCCTTTTCGCGCGCAAGGGCTGAGATGGAGGAGACGCTCACCTTCGTCATCGCGACGCTCGCTGCCACCCTGCGGGTCGCGACGCCGCTGGTGCTCTGCGCCATGGGCGGCCTGTTCTCCGAGAAGAGCGGCATCATCGACGTCGGGCTCGAAGGCAAGATGCTGATGGCGGCGTTCTTCGCTGCGGCGACGGCGTCGCTCTCCGGCTCCGCCTGGGCCGGCGTCGGTGCCGCGATCCTGGCGGCTGAGGTCCTGGCCCTGCTGCACGGCTTCGCCTGCATCACCCATCGCGGCAACCAGGTGGTGAGCGGCATCGCGATCAACATTGTCGCGATGGGTCTAACCGTGGTGCTGGGCGCGGCATGGTTCGGGCGTGGCGGCCAGACGCCGCCGCTGGCCGCGACGGAGCGGCTCAATCCGATCTTCTTCCCCGTCGCCGGCGACAACGTCCTGGTCTATGGGGCACTGCTCTCCGTGCCCTTGGCCTGGTGGGTGATCGAGCACACGCGTTTCGGGCTCCGCCTGCGCGCCGTGGGCGAGGTGCCCCTGGCCGTCGATGCTGCCGGCATTTCGGTGTCGTGGTTGCGCTACCGGGCGGTGCTGATCTGCGGCCTCTTCGCCGGCCTGGCGGGCGCCTACCTCTCGATCGCGCAGAATGCCGGATTCAGCCGCGACATGACGGCAGGGCAGGGCTTTATCGCCCTGGCCGCCATCATCTTCGGGCGCTGGCGGCCGGTGCCGGCCTTCGCCGCCTGCCTCGCCTTTGGGCTGCTCGACGCCATCGCCATCCGGCTGCAGGGCGTGAAGCTGCCGGGTGTCGGCGAAGTCCCCGTGCAACTGATCCAGGCTTTGCCCTATCTTCTGACCCTCTTCCTGTTGGCGGGCTTCATCGGCCGCACCGTGGCGCCGAAGGCGGCGGGCGTGCCCTACGAGAAGGAGCATTGAGATGAACGACCTTCTCCACCTGGCACAGCGCATGATGCTGCGCGCCCATGCGCCCTATTCGAAGTTCCATGTCGGCGCCGCGTTGCGCGCCGGGGACGGCTCGATCCATGGCGGCTGCAATGTCGAGAACGCCGCCTACCCGCAGGGACTTTGCGCGGAGGCGGGCGCGATCGCGGCCCTGGTCGCGGCCGGCCACAAGCGCATCCTCGAATGTGTCGTGGTCGGTCCCGGCCCGGAAGTCATCACCCCCTGCGGGGGCTGCCGGCAGAAACTGCGCGAGTTCGCGGCAGACGACGCCCAGGTCCATCTCTGCGGTCCCGACGGGCTGCACCGCACGGTGACTTTGGGGCAGCTCCTGCCGATGTCCTTCGGTCCGCAGCATTTCGCCTGACCGTGAACGACGTTCTCGAGCGGGCGGCGAAAGGCTTTCGGCCAAAGGTCGCCCTGATCCTCGGCTCCGGCCTCGGCGGCTTCGTTGACGAAGTCGTGGCTGTCGCCACGATTCCCTACGCCGACCTGCCGGGCTTCCCGCGGCCGACGGTGGGCGGCCATGCCGGCCGGCTGATGCTGGGCCATGTCGGCAAGACGCCGGTCGCGGTGCTGCAGGGCCGCGCGCATTACTACGAACGGGGGCGGCCCGACGAGATGAAGGGCGCCATCGAAGCCCTGGCCGGACTGGGCTGCGAGATCCTGGTGCAGACCAATGCAGCCGGCAGCCTGCGGCTCGACATGCCGCCCGGTTCGGTGATGGCGATCAGCGATCACATCAACTTCACCGGCATCAATCCGCTGTTCGGGGCGGGAACGGGTGACCGCCGGTTCGTCGACATGGTCGATGCCTACGATCCGACACTGCGGTCGAAGCTGCTACAAGCCGCGAAGGCCGCCAACGCCATTTGTCATGAGGGAGTCTACATTTTCTTCAGCGGGCCGAGCTTCGAAACCCCGGCCGAGATCCGCGCCGCGCGCGTGCTGGGCGCCGATGCCGTCGGCATGTCGACGGCTCCCGAAACCATCCTGGCGCGCCATGCCGGTCTCAAGGTCGCAGCGCTGTCGCTGATGACGAACTACGCCGCGGGCCTCGTGCCGGGCGCGCTCGCTCATGAGCAGACGCTGTCGGTGGCGGCCGCGGCCGCGGACAAGGTGCGGCTCGTGCTGCGCACGTTCCTCGAAGGGTGTGACTGACATGCTGCCGCAGGAGATCATCCGCCGGAAGCGGGATGGGCATGAACTGACGCCAGAGGAAATCGCCTTCATCGTGCGGGGCATCCACGACGGCAGCTTGAGCGAGGGTCAGGTGGCGGCCTTCGCGATGACCGTTTTCTTCCGCGGCATGAGCGTGCCGGAGCGGGTCGCGCTGACGCTGGGCCTCGCGCGGTCGGGCATCATGCTCGACTGGAGTGACTTCGCCCTGCCCGGGCCGGTGCTCGACAAGCATTCGAGCGGCGGTGTCGGCGACAAGGTGAGCCTGATGCTGGCGCCGATCGTGGCCGCCTGCGGCGCCTTCGTGCCGATGATCTCGGGCCGCGGCCTCGGCCATACCGGCGGCACGCTCGACAAGCTCTCGGCGATCTCGGGTTACGAGACCCAGCCCGACATCGACACCTTCCGCAGGGTCGTGCGCGAGGTCGGCTGCGCGGTGATCGGCCAGACCGACGATCTCGCGCCGGCCGACCGGCGTCTCTATGCGACGCGCGACGTCACCGGCAGCGTCGAATCGATCCCGCTGCTGGTGAGTTCGATCCTCAGCAAGAAGGTGGCCGAGGGGCTGGACGGGCTGGTGATGGACGTGAAGTGCGGCTCCGGCGCCTTCTGCGACACCCAGGAGATGGCGCGCGACCTGGCGCAGAGCCTGGTCGACGTCGCCAATCGGGCCGGCCTGCCGACGGTGGCACTGATCACCGATATGGACCGCGTCCTGGGCCGCGAGGTCGGCAACGCGCTCGAAGTGGCGGAGACGGTGGCCTATCTCACCGGCAGCGGTCCGCGCGAGCCGCGCCTCCACGAGGTCACGATGGCGCTGGCGGGCGAGATGCTGGTGCTGGGCAGGCTGGCGGCGGACGCCGCAGAAGGCAGGACCAGGGCCGAAGCGGCGCTGGCCGACGGCCGTGCCGCCGAGACCTTTGCTCGAATGGTCTCGGCACTGGGCGGGCCCGACGACTTTCTGGAACACAGCGCGCGCTATCTCGGCCATGCCCCGGTCGTGAAGCCCTGCACGGCGGGGCGATCCGGCCATGTCGCCGGCATGAATGCGCGCCAGGTGGGCATCGCCGTGGTCGAACTGGGCGGCGGCCGCCGCCATGCCGACGATGCGATCGACCCCTCGGTCGGCCTCACCGAGTTCGTCGATGTCGGCCGGCAGATCCGGAGTGGCGAGCCGCTCTGCCTCGTGCATGCCGCCAGCGAGGCGGACGCCGATGCGGCGATTGCGCTGATCCGCGATGCCGTTCGCATCGAGGAGGCCGCGCCGTCCGAGCAACCTGCGATCCTCGAACGGGTCGCGCTGTGATCGACCTCGACGCCTATGCGCGCGACGGCTTCGCGGTCCTGCCGGATTTCGTCCCGCTCGACGCGTGCGAGGCGCTCAAGGCGCGCGCTGCCGAGCTCGTGGCCGGGTTCGAGCCGGGCCCCGATCCAACGGCTTTCTCGACCATCGATCAGGCCCATGCAAGCGACCGCTACTTTCGCGAGTCGGGCGGCGCGATCCGCTTCTTCGTCGAGGCCGAGGCGCCGTCGCAGCTGAACAAGATCGGACACGCGCTGCACGATCTCGATCCGGTGTTCGACGAGTTCTCGCGCCAGCCGCGGCTGGCCGCGCTGGCGGCGCGTCTCGGTCTCGAAGCGCCGCTGCTGCTGCAGTCGATGTACCTGTTCAAGCAGCCGCATGTCGGCGCCGAGGTCGGCTGGCACCAGGATGCGGCGTTCCTGCGCACCGATCCGCCCAGCGTCACGGGCTTCTGGATCGCCCTCGACGATGCCGACCGGGACAATGGCTGCCTGGTCGCCCTGCCCGGCGCCCATCGCGGACCCCTGCGGCAATGGTTCGGCTACCGGGACGGCGAGCTCGTCAGCCGCACGATCGACCCGACGCCGTGGCCGCCGGTCGAGCCGGTCGCGCTCGAAGTCCGACGCGGTACCCTGATCGTCCTGCATGGGCTGCTGCCGCACGCCAGCACGGCCAACCGCTCGGCGCGTCCGCGCCAGGCCTACAGCTTGCACCTGATCGACGGTCGGGCCGATTATCCGGCCGACAACTGGCTGCACCGTCCCGACCTGCCGCTCCGAGGATTCGCGTGATTCCCAAGGCCGAAATCCACTGCCATCTCGAAGGTTCGATCCCGCCCAAGCTCGCCCTCGAACTGGCCGAGCGCAACGGCCTGGTCTTGCCCCCGAACCTGCTGGATGCCCAGGGCCACTACGCCTGGACGAATTTCTGGAGCTTCCTCGACGCCTACGACCGCGTCTGCACGGCGCTCAAGACGCCGCGCGACTTCCGGGACGTGATCTACACCTACCTCTCTGGCGCGGCGCGCGAAGGCGCGGTCTATGTCGAGATGTTCTGTTCGCCCGAGCGGCCGGCGGCACTCGGCATTTCCTATGCAAAGTGGCTGGAGGCACTTGCGCAGGGCATCGACGACGCCAGGCGCGAGTTCGGCATCGTGGGCCGCATCATCATCATCTGCATCCGCCATCTCGGACCGGAGCGGGCCGAGGCGATGGTCCGCGCCATGCTGGCCGAGCCCCATCCCTATGTCGTGGGCTTCGGCATGGGCGGCGACGAAGCCAAGTTCGCGCCCATCGATTTCGCACCCGCCTACCGGCTCGCGCATGAGAACGGCTATGGCTGCACCGTCCATGCCGGCGAGGTCGTCGGACCGGAGAGCGTCTGGGCCGCGATCCGCGACCTGCCGGTCACGCGCATCGGCCATGGCGTGCGCTCGTCCGACGATCCGGCCTTGATGGAGGAACTGGCGCGGCACGGCATCGTCCTGGAGGTCTGTCCCGGCAGCAACGTCGCCCTGGGTCTCTATCCCGACAGGGCGGCGCATCCGCTGCACCGGCTGATCGATGCGGGCGTGCGGGTCACGCTGAACTCCGACGATCCGCCCTTCTTCCATACGACGCTGGGCACCGAATACGACCTGGCCGGTCTCGACGAGCGACAGCTGCGCGGCATCGCCCGCACGACGATCGAGGCTTCCTTCGCCGACGAGGCGACCAAGCGGCGGTTGCTGGAGGGGATATTGCCATGATCGCTCGCAAGTCTCTGGTCCTCGGTTTCCTGCTCGCCGTTCTCTCCGGGGGCATCGTCCGCGCGCAGGACATCGCGCCGGCGCACGACTTGCTGCTGGCCAATCTGTGGATGCAGCGTTCCGTCGAGTACAAGGCCAATGCCCTGACTGTGTATGCGCTGGCGCGCCTGCGTCTCGACGAGGCGCTGGCCGACCGGACCTGGACGGCGGCGCCCGGCGAGCAGAACGGCGATTTCCAGAGCCTCCCTCCGGCCGTCGTGCTCGACGTCGACGAGACGGTGCTCGACAACTCGAAGTACCAGGTCTGGCTGATGCGGGCGGACCAGAGCTTCAGCACGAAGAGCTGGAACCAGTTCTGCGCCGCCCGGATCTCCGCGGCCATTCCCGGCGCCGTCGAGTTCACCAAATATGCGGAATCGAAGGGCGTGAAGATCTTCTACATCACCAACCGGGGCGCCGAGACCGAGAAGGACACGCGCGAGAATATGCAGGCCCTCGGCTTTCCCCTGGGCGGCACTGTCGACACGTTCCTGATGCAGGGCGAAAAGCCGGACTGGACCGGCGCCAAGAGCACGCGCCGCGCCGCGATCGCAAAGGACTATCGTATCCTGCTGAACATTGGCGACAATCTCGGCGACTTCGACGACCGCTACCGCAGCAGCGAGGCCGACCGGGTGAAGGCGTTCGAGGCCGGCCTGCCGTACTGGGGCAAGCAGTGGCTGATGTTGCCCAACCCGACCTACGGATCTTTCGACACCGCGCCCTACGGCCACGATTTCAAGAAGTCGCGCGACGAGCAGCGCAAGGCGAAGCGTGACGTGCTGGAGTCGTGGAGCGGGCCGGCGCCGTAGAGCGCATTGAGCCAGTCACAAGAAAGTGCCGCTCAGGACGACGGGCGTGGCTTTTAGATCGCCGCCTCGGTTTCGGCGTCGAACAGGTGCAGGCGCTCCGGCTTGAGCGACATGCGCAGCCTGTCGTTGCTGCGGATGCGCATCGTGGGCTCGACGCTGGCCACCACGGTCGCGGGGCCGACCCGCGTATCGAGCAGGATCTCGGAGCCGAGCTGTTCCACCACCTCGACAACGGCGTCGAAGCAGAGGTCGGCCGGATCGGAGTCCTTGGCGACGTGAACGTCTTCCGGGCGGATGCCGAGGGTGATCGCGCGCCCGGCCTTCGCACGGGCCCGTGCGGCCAGGGGACCGGGCAGGGTGAGGCGCAGGCCGGGTGCCTCGGCGACCACGCCGCCGTTGCTCTCGCCCAGCGTGGCCTCGATGAAGTTCATGGCCGGGGAACCGATGAAGCCCGCCACGAAGCGGTTGGCCGGGGTGTTGTAGAGGTCGAGCGGCTCGCCGACCTGCTGGACCCAGCCGTCCTTCATCACCACCACCCTGTCGCCCAGGGTCATCGCCTCGATCTGGTCGTGGGTGACGTAGATCGCCGTGGTGCCCAGGCGTTCGTGCAGCTTCTTCAGCTCGACGCGCATCTGCACGCGCAGCTTGGCGTCGAGGTTGGAGAGCGGCTCGTCGAACAGGAAGACCTTGGGGTCGCGCACGATCGCCCGGCCCAGCGCGACCCTCTGGCGCTGGCCGCCGGAAAGCTGCCGCGGCTTGCGCTCCAGCAGGTTCTCGATGCCGAGGATGGCGGCAGCGCGCTTGATGCGCGTCTCGATCTCCGGCTTGGCGAACTTCCGCATCTTCAGGCCGAACGCCATGTTGCCGGCGACGCTCATGTGCGGATAGAGCGCGTAGTTCTGGAAGACCATGGCGATGTCGCGATCCATCGGCGGCACCTCGTTCACCACCGCGTCGTCGATCAGGATCTGGCCCGAGGTGATGGCCTCGAGCCCGGCCACCATGCGCAGGGTCGTGGTCTTGCCGCAGCCGGAAGGGCCGACCAGCACGACGAACTCCTTGTCGCGGATCTCGAGGTCGACGTCCTTCACCACATGGGTGACGTCGAACATCTTGTTGAGTTTGCGGATGCTGACCTCGGCCATGACGCGCTACCCCTTCACCGACCCGGTCAGGCCCGAGACGTAGTGTTCGACGAAGAATGAATAGACGATCGCCACCGGGATCGAGCCCAGCAGGGCGCCGGCCATCAGCGGCCCCCAGAAGAAGACGTCGCCGCGGATCAGCTCCGAGGTGACGCCGACGGGCACGGTCTTCTGGTCTGGCGAGGACAGGAAGACGAGGGCGTAGATGAACTCGTTCCACGACAGCGTGAAGGCGATGATGCCCGAAGACAGGATGCCGGGCACGGCGACCGGAATGACGATGTAGACCATCGCCTTCCACCGCGAGGCGCCGTCGATGCGCGCGCACTCCTCCAGCTCCTTCGGGATGGCCTTGAAGTACCCCATCATCAGCCAGGTGCAGAACGGGATCAGGAACGTCGGGTAGGTCAGGATCAGCGACCAGGGCGTGTCGCCCAGCTGGAAGTTGCGGATGATCTCGGCCAGCGGGATGAACAGCAGCGTCTGCGGCACCAGGTAGGTGATGAAGATGGCGGTGCCGAGACCCCCGGCATAGGGGAAGTTGAGGCGCGCCAGCGCATAGCCCGCCAGGACGCCGCAAAACAGCGAGATCACCGTCGACACCAGGGCGATGAACATCGTGTTCAGCATCCAGCGCATGAAATTGGTCTCCTCGAACAGGTAGAAGATGTGTTCGAGGGTCGGGTTGTTGGTCCAGAACGGCATGTAGTTGACGGCGTTCCACGGCCGGTAGAGCTCGCCGTCGGGCCGGAAGGTCGTGATGATCATCCAGTAGAAGGGGAACAGCAGGACGAACACGAAAAGGATCAGCGGGATGTTGTAGAAGACCCATCGCCGCCACAGCGCGCCCTCGATCATCGGCGGGTCTCCCGGCTCATCTTGTTTCCACCCGGCGGATGTACAGGAGCTGCGCCACCACGATGATGAACAGGAAGGGAAACATCGCCAGCGAGATCGCGGCACCTTCGGACAGCAGTCCCGTACCGATGCCGAGCTGGTAGGCATAGGTCGCGAAGAGGTGGGTGGCATTGGCCGGGCCGCCGCCGGTCATGACGTAGACCAGCTGGAAGTCGGCAAAGGTCTGGATCACCGAGAAGAGCACGACAACCAGCGTGACCGGCATGAGCAGGGGCCACGTCACGTGCCAGAAGCGCGACCAGGGCCGGGCGCCGTCGATGGCCGCGGCCTCGTGCAGTTCCGGACTGATGGTCTGCAGGCCGGCCAGCAGGGTGATGGCGAAGAAGGGCACGCCGCGCCAGATGTTGATCACGATGATCGACGTCATGGCGAGATCGGGATCGCCCAGCCAGTTGATGCGGGTGGTGATCAGGCCCAGCTGGAACAGTGTCCAGTTGATGACGCTGAAGGTCGGATCGAACATCCACTTCCACGCAAATGTCGACAGCACGGTCGGGATGATGAACGGCAGGAGAATGAAGGCGCGGATGATCGCCTTGCCCCTGAAGTGCCGGTTGAGGAGGATCGCCAGCCACAGGCCCAGCGCCAGCTTGAACACCGTCGTCACGCCCGTGTACCAGAAGGTGTTCCACACGGTCGTGTGGAAGATGCTGTCGTTCCAGATCTTGTGGAAGTTCTTCAATCCGACGAAGTGACCGGGATCGCCGACGCGGGCGCTGCTGAGCGACAGGAGCACACCCTCGACGAACGGGTAGGCGATGAACAGGCCGAGCAGCACCGCCGTCGGCGTGAGAAGGGCGAGGGCCAGCCAGCGCTCGTCCTCGAGGCGTCGCAACCGGGAGGGACGCTTGCCCTCCGCGGTCGCGAGTGCGGTCACAGCCATGATCCGGACGCCGTCTGCAGGGCCGGGATCAGACGTAGATCTTCTTGAGTTCGGCTTCGGCCCACTTCACGGCGTCCTCGGCGGGCATGCCCTGGACGGCCTTGGCGTACATGTCCGTGACGATGTACTTCGACAGGGCCTCCGCGGCCTTGGCGTTCGGCGGCCCGGCATGGCCCGGCGCCTGGCCGAGCTTGGCCGCGACCTTGAACGGCGCCATGACGGGATCGTCGGTCCAGACCTTGTGGCCTTCCCACTTCTCTGTGCAGGGCGTGGCGAAGCCCTTCTGCGAGACGAACCACTTCTCGAAGTTCTTCTCGGTGTGGATCCACTTCAGGAACTCCTTCGCGGGGTCCTGGTTCTTCGAGTACTTCATCAGCATGTGCGACTGAAGCAGATGGAACCCGAACTGGCCGGCCGGCCCCTTGGGCAGCGGCGAATGCAGGATGTCGGTGTGCATCGGCGCTCCCTTCTCGGTCATGTACTGGGTGGGCTTGCGCAGCGTCTCGATGTAGATCGAGGCGCCGTTCAGCGTGGCCGAGATCGTCTGGGACAGGAACGCGCGGTTGTTGTTGGTGTCGTCCCAGGCGAGTCCGCCCTCGTCATGCGCGTCCTTCCAGAAGGCCTGCATGAACTTTACCGACTCCAGCGTCTCCTTGCTGCTCATGATCACCTTGCCGGAGGGATCGACCTCCATGCCGCCCCATGACCACAGGTACGGATAGGTGAAGCCCGGCGCGTCTCTTAACGTATTGCCCAGTTTCTGGCCGATCGGCCGGCCCTTGGCCTTC